>JAEEGJ010010789.1_pt1 | contig 23554 bp, 16 predicted proteins | sample 8958761 | NCBI WGS metagenome assembly JAEEGJ01 (sample SAMN16246546, study PRJNA631951) | gut metagenome | biome: gut microbiome; feature: rumen; material: RS-attached | host: Bos | place: Iran: Karaj | collected 2018-10 | reverse complement strand
CCTTTCTGGAAAGTAACACGGCCAAGGAATGTAACAACCTTCTCGCGGAAGCCCTTGTGCAAGGTAAATTCTGGCAACGACATCGGCTCCACCGAATTATGGACGGTCACAACCTTGTCGGGACTAATGCCGTAGCGGTTGATTACGATATTCCTTGTCAGGTTGCTGACGGCAATAACCCTGTCGGCAGCCTCCATGCCTGCGCGCTCGATGTCGTAAACATGCTGGTTGACGTGTTCGCCACTGCGGTCGAATTCGGTAGCGTGGATATGCACCACCAATGGCTTTCCCGAAACCTTCTTTGCTGCAACGCCGGCAAAATATGTCAGCCAGTCGTGCGCATGAATGACATCAAAATCGTTGTGTGCCGCTATGTGACCGGCAATCAGCGCGTAACGCGAAACCTCATCGTACAGATTAGGACCGTAAGAACCGGAAAAGGTGTATTTGGTATTGAGGAAACTCTCGGAAATCTTAACCCCAGGAATGTTTGATTCGTACATCCTTGCAAAATCCTCGGGGTCCATGTAAGGCACAAGGCGCGAACCAACCTCGATGTAGCGGAAATTCTTCCACACCTTGGTTTCCTTGACATCCTTTTCGGTAATTACAGCATCGCTGGCATTGCGTATCGACACATAGTTCTGATCCTCGTCGCCGTAAGCCTTCGGGACAACGAATATTATTTCCGTGCCGAAATGCGAAAGACCCTTGGTCAAGCCGTAACAGGCCGTTCCAAGTCCACCGGTAATATGTGGGGGAAACTCCCAGCCGAACATCAAAACTTTCATTGGCGTATATTTTTTACTTAATCAATTATATTCTTAATTCTAATTATTTTCAATTAATACTGGACGCACAACTATTCCATAATAACGATACGGACCTGTTAAATCACATGTGTTATTTTTGAAATATAGTGCCCACGCAGAGTTCTGATTTGTATAATATGGTGGAAGTGTTGACGTCCAATAATATACTTCCGAACCGACATAAGACATATCATTATCTTTGCGCAAACCTGCAGCTGGCAAAAATATGCTATTTCCATTGGGACCAGTAAACTTTCGTCCGTTTATTCCATTAAGAGTTATCCATTCATGTGAACATTCAGAAAAAAGCTCTATCATTTCATATTGCGTTGGCATACGCCAGTTAGTACCCCAATTAACAGTTGCAACATCATCATCAAATTCCAAAACAGTTAAAGTATCGACAAAACCATTATTACTAAAATCAGAACTGTTACAATACTTTATTAGAGAATTCTCAAGTCCATTGCACCAACGATAATTGTTCCAATCGTATATTTCCTTTGGTTCGGTTTCTCCCCAAGCATAATAATTTCCATATCCTTCAATAGTTTCTGCTCCCACATTGCAAGTTGCCCATTTTGTTCCACTTGGCAAACCTAAGTCAACCCAGTCGTGTCCATTTGATTGACCTCGCGTAATATTTTCCCAATGCGCATACAAAGTCATATTGGCAGATACTGTTATTGTATCTCCATTTCTATATTCATGTTTAGGATCTTCCGGAATACTAAAAACATGTTGTTTTAATGGACTCCAGTAGCTAAATGTGCAGTTATCGCAAATGAATTCATTGAGTCTCAATGCCTGTGGCTCGTCCTCTACAAATATCTGTGGCTGCATTGTCCCAGTTCCACCGTTTGCATCAAAAGTTACCGTATATGTTTCCTTCTTATTGCATCCACTCATCAGCAACACAACGAAACAAGTTACTGCTAACGGAAAGATAATTTTTCTAATATTATAAGTTGTATATCCCATTTCGATATTTTTACTTGTCATACTTCTTAATCAACGCGAAGATTCTCAACACTTCAGCAACGCTCCACGCCTGAGCAATTGCTCCGCGCGGATTGTATGGCGGATCACCATCGTAAATTTCCGAAATGCTGCCGATTCCTGCGATTGTCATATCTTCCTCGAAGCCGTATGCAATTTTCTTCACCAACGGCAAAGCCTGCTTGTCGTAAACGCGGAGCAAACCCTCGCAGAAATGACCTAACAGCCAAGGCCATACAGTTCCCTGATGGTAAGCCGAATCGCGCTGTTCCTGATTGCCAAAGTAAACGCCCTTATAATCAGACGAATCGGGTGACAATGTACGCAATCCCTTAGGCGTAAGCAACATCGACTTCACCTTTTCCAATGCCGATGCAGCCATATCGGTTGTAACCATTGTATATGGCAAAGAGCAGGCGAAAATCTGGTTTGGACGCACCGAGAAATCGGCAGTTTCGTATGTTGCAACATCGGCAAAATAGCCAAGGTCGGCATTCCAGAATGTCTGCAGGAACGAATTCTTAGTCCTTTCGGGAATATCTTTCCATCTTTCGATGAATTCGGCATCGCCACAAGCTGATGCCAGTTCCAGCGAGAACATTATCGCATTGTACCACAGAGCATTTATCTCAACGGCAAATCCCATTCGCGGAGTTACAGGCCGTCCGTTCACCACGGCGTCCATCCAAGTGAGAGCCTTACCCTGAGTTCCCTGCCATACAAGGCCGTTGTCGTGCATCTTTATGTTGAAACTTGTGCCATTGCGATAAGCATCAAGCACCGATTTCATCTTCTTGCCGTAAAGCTGCCAAATCTGTTTGCGATCGGGAAGCACATTTGCATACTCATGCAAAGCCCAGAAGTACCACAACGGTGCATCAACAGAATTCAATGCGGCATCGTCGCCCGCACCGATATTCGGGAACAGACCGTTCTTCATTTCCGACGACATTGTATCGAGCACCTCGCGGCAAGCCTTTGCATTGCCAGCATAAAGCGTAAGTCCCGGCAACGAGATGAAAGTATCGCGTCCCCAACGACCGAACCACGGATAGCCAGCCACGATTTCAGTCTTGCCGTTGCGCTTGCAAATGAATTGCTGTGCGGCACTGCGCAGACATTCCTCGTAATTGTTGCGGGGCGAACGCTTTGCCAGTTCGGTATTAAACTTACGCGATATGCTTGCAGGCGACATTTCGCTCAGTGCAGCCGTAAAAATCACCGATTCGCCTTTCTTAATCGGCACCTCGAAATAGCCAGGCACATACAAGTCCTCGCGGTAATCGTAACCACGCTCCTGCTCCTCGATGTACTCCATATTGTAGTACCAGTCAGGCACATGAACATACTCGCACTTCTTCGACAACTGCATATAGAGATACTTGTACGAATCGTACATTCTCAACTTAATGCCGTTTTCTACAGGAATATACTTTGTGTTGACGAAGAAATTGGCCTTGCTCAGCTTATGCACATTTCGGAAAGCAAGGAATGGCTGGAACCGCAACTTGGTATCGGAATGAGCCTCAAGCAAAGTGTATTTCAGCATAATGCGGTCGTCATCGCTAAGTATTCGTTCCATCTTGAGCAGCACACCGCCAACACGATATATGAAATACGGGATGGTTTCAATCTGGAAATCGCGCAAATACTTGTGTCCTTTGGGGTAATACACACCATCGGGGTACTTGTGGACGCCAAGGTGGAACACCTCATCGTGCTGCACAACCGAAAGGTCGAGCGATGAAATAAGTATATGGTTGTCGCCATCCAAATCCTCCATCGGGCAGATGAACAGACCATGATATTTCCTTGTGTTACAGTTTATTATGGTAGAACTTGCATACGCTCCGCTTCGGCTGGTACGAATAAGTTCACGCTTGAGCGAATACTCAAGATTTACCAGTTGATTCTTGTCAAAACTAATGTATCCCATAAATCGAAAAAGTTACCCTACAAAAATAATAAAAAACTTTTTACAATCAATAAGTTTTTATGAAAAAAATCAAAATTTTGAAGCAATTAGGCAACCACAATCTTTTACAACATAAAAAACTTTGAATCAGCAAATTACACACACTAAACCAATCACTACCATCAAACCCTTAAACCGACAGACCTGCGATTTTGCCATTCACACATTTTTCCATATCTTTGCGCCGATTTTGAATTGAGGCTTTGATTGCGATGAAACGCATAACTATATTATTTACGACAATAACTTGTGTAGCAATATGCTTGCTGGCATCGTGCAAGAGCGAAACGGAAAACAAAAAGGCAGAAACACCCGAATGCGATACCGTTCCGCAAGCAGTTGACGACTCTCCAATGCCACTTCCCGACACCTCCTACCCTTCTGTCAAATGCCTTAAATACGACATTACAATCTTCGACACCATAACACATGGCGAACTTTCAAACATTGATGATGCGTACGACGAAACTCCCGGAATTTTCACTTTCAGAGGCAATCAATTGCGCAACGCCGCTTTTGTCGGTCACATCGACAGCATACCAACCGACATCGACATTGACTGGACATTTGTAACGGGGTTCGACACTGTAAAGACAAGTTTCGGACAATGGGGTGGCGGAACTGGCTGGACAGGTCAACCACTCTATGTGGAATGGAACGACAGCATGATGCAGGAATTCAAGCAAAAAAACGATTCGCTGACAGAAAATTTCGGCAGTAAGGAAATCATTGTCAGCTCGTTGTGCGGAAAGTTGTATTTCATAAACTACGAAACAGGAAAGGCTTCGCGAAAGCCAATCGATGTGCAAAACCCAATAAAAGGCACTGGAATGATTGACCCAGCACTCAACGGCAATTATTACATCGGACAAGGCATCCCGAAAAGACGACCGATTGGTGCTCTGGTTGTTGACCTTTTCGAGCACAAAGTTTCCGATATTTTTCCAGAAGACCCCAACGCATGGCGAAACTGGAGTGCCTACGATGCTTCTCCGCTTGTCGTCGGAGATTTCCTTTTCCGCATTGGAGAAAACGGCACTGTATACAAGTATACCCGCGAAAAAGGAAACATCAAGCTTCATTCGACACTTCGCTACAGCAAAAAAGATGACAGCGCTGGCGGAATGGAATCGTCGATGGCCATATACAAGAACTATGGCTACACCACCGACAACCACGGCAACATATTGTGTATCAACCTCAACAACTTGGAACCGGTTTGGCATTACGACAACCACGACGACACTGATGCAACACCAGTCCTCGAACTCGAAGACGGCATTCCATATCTGTATTCGGGTTGCGAAATGGACAGGCAGGGTGGCGAAGGAATATCATTTCTTGTAAAGCTTAACGCACTAACTGGCGAACGCATCTGGGAACAACAAATAGAATGCAAAAAGATGATACTCGGAGGAAAGCATTTCGATGGAGGAATGTATTCAACAATGCTTCCAGGAATCGGCAATTGCAGTGACTTGATTTTCACCAACATCTGCACCAACGATCCGCCAGCAGCAGGAAACTTCTATGCAATAAGCAAAGCAACCGGCGAAATCGTTTACTCAAAGAAACTTAAGCACTACGCATGGTCGTCGCCAGTGGCCATAATGAACGACAAGGGCGAAATGCTTGTCCTCACATGCGACTGCGTAGGACACATTTACATCTTCGATGGTAAAACAGGAGAAACACTAATAACGAAATTAATAGGAATCAATTTCGAGTCATCACCAATTGTCATAGACAACCATATTGTGATTGGTTCGAGAGGTACCGACATTTATAAACTCACAATCAGATGAAAAAGATAATCATTGCAATATTACTATTAATTCCATTTTACGCCAATTCGCAAAAGCTCATAGCCAACCGCGATTCGGTACAAGGGAGCTACAATTTCTGGGTATACATCCCCGAATGCTACGACTCGGTTTCAAGCACCACCCCCACAGTGCTTTTCCTCCACGGACGAAGCCTCTGCGGACGCAACCTGTCGATGGTACGCCGCTACGGACCGCTAGATGCACTTCTTATGGGCCGCAAGATAAACGCAGTTGTAGTTGCTCCACAAAATCCAGGAGACGCATGGAAGCCCGAAAAAATAATGAAGATAATAGACTGGACAACCGAGAAATACCACACCGACACCAATCGTCTGTACGTACTTGGCATGAGTCTTGGCGGCTACGGAACAATCGACTTTGCCGGCACATATCCCGAAAAGGTAGCTGCAGCAATGGCTCTCTGTGGTGGCGGAACACTAAAAAATTACTGCGGGCTCAACGAAGTCCCTCTGTGGATAATGCACGGAACCGCCGACAAAGCCGTTGGCGTAAGCCAGTCGCAGTCTGTTGTGGACAAAATGATAGAATGTGGCGACACCAGCCGCCTGATTTTCGACCGCCTCAGCGGTGTAAACCATAGCCGTCTGGCTCGTATGTTCTACCTGCCCGACACTTACGAATGGTTATTCTCGCACTCGCTTGCCGACTCGGCACGTCAAGTGAACAGAAACGTACCTATCGACAACGCCACAATGGAATTGGCATACAAAAACCTCGACAAGAGCAGCAACCATTTCAAAGTTGTCGACCCCAATCCTCAAGCATACTCGTATGTCCCCGACGACCCAAACGCAGAATACTATGTAATTAAGAAGGGTGACACATTAAGTCATGTCGCAAGGATGTACCACACCACAGTTGCAAAACTTTGCCAGATAAATCATCTTAGCGAAACAAGCATACTGCAGATTGGACAAAAGATTTATTTGAAGTAATAAGCAATAATCTCATCATTTTTTCTTTACCATCAAATTAGAACTTTACAGACAATTATTCGACAATACCTTTTACGACTGCAATTTTGTCATGTTTTATGTGTTGGCAGAATTTTTGAAAACGAAAGGTGTTTTTTATTTTAAAAGATATGGAAAACGATAACATACAGGAAGAAAAAAAAGTTAACGAATCAACTGAAAACGTTGAGAATAAAGAAGTAGAAGTTACCGAAGAAAACGAAGCTCAGGCAACAGAACCAGAAAAAAAGGAAGAAGCAGAACCTGAAACGAGCAAGAAGAAAAAATCACGTTTCGGATTTTCTGACAGAAAACTTAAGGAAGAATTGGCAGAATCGAACCGCAAGCTCGAAGAACTTCAGGACAAATATATGCGTCAGGTGGCAGAATTCAGCAATTTCAAAAAGCGTACTGCCAAGGAAAAATTGGAGATTCGTGAAAGCGTGAAGGCATCGATGCTACATGACTTTTTGCCAGTGATTGATGACATTGACCGCGCTATGGAGCATCTGTCAAGTTCCGACATCGAGGCTACCAAGGAAGGTGTTAAGCTTATTTACCAAAAGTTCATGGATTACTTAAAATCACAAGACTTGACCGAAATTCAGGCTTTGGGAGAAGATTTCAACACCGACTTCCATGAGGCAGTAACGCAGTTCCCAGTTGATGACGAAGCCAAGAAAGGCAAGGTTATCGATGTTATTCAGAAAGGCTACAAGATTAACGACAAGGTTGTCAGATATTCGAAAGTTGTCGTAGGTCAGTAGGAGGTTTAATATGGAAAAGAGAGATTATTATGAAGTGTTAGGTGTCGCTAAGAATGCGACTCAAGATGATATTAAGAAGGCTTACCGTAAGCTTGCATTGAAGTATCACCCCGACCGTAATCCTGGAGACAAGGAAGCGGAGGAGAAATTCAAGGAGGCGGCCGAAGCATATTCGGTTCTAAGCGACCCTGACAAAAAGTCGCGTTACGACCAGTTCGGTTTCGCGGGTATGAATGGTGGCGCTGGTGGCGGTTTTGGCGGCGGTTTCGCCGATTTCGACCTCAACGATGTCCTCAATAGTGTATTCGGTCGTGGATTTAACTTCGGCGGCGGAGGTTTCAGTAGCTTCTTTGGCGGTGATGGTGGCCGTAGTGGTGGAGGCAGACGAGTTGTAAATCGAGGCACCAACCTGCGCGTGACGGTAAAACTTACGCTCGAGGAAATAGCAAACGGCACTACCAAAAAGATAAAGGTAAAGAAATATGTCCCCTGCTCTGCTTGTCACGGTACTGGCGAGAAAGATGGTAATTCAAGCACAACATGCCCGACATGCAATGGTCGTGGTGTACAGACGCGAGTTATGCATACCATGCTCGGACAGATGCAGACAAGTTCCACGTGCTCTACCTGTGGAGGTTCGGGTAAGGTTATCAAGGAAAAATGTACTTCATGCTACGGTGAAGGAATTGTTTCGGGCGAGGAAACCATCGAACTGAAGATTCCGGCAGGCGTATACGAAGGCATGCAACTATCCATGGAAGGCAAAGGCAATGCCGCTCGTCATGGTGGCATAAACGGAGATTTGCTTATAGCAATCCAGGAAATTGAGCATCCCGATCTCAAGCGCGACGGAATAGACCTTATCTATAATTTATATATAGGTATACCTGATGCAATACTTGGTTGTAGCGCCGAAATTCCAACAATAGGTAGCAAGGTTAAAATTAAGGTGGAACCAGGCACGCAATCTGGAAAGATTTTGCGCTTGAAAGGCAAAGGCTTGCCTGACATAAATGGTTACGGACATGGCGATTTGTTGGTTAAAATAAACGTTTTTATACCTAATGACGTTACCAAGGAAGACAAAAAAATGCTTGAACAGATGCGAGAATCGGAATCATTCAATCCTCAAAGCAAGCGAAACGAGTCTTTCTTTACCAAACTAAAGAACGCATTTCGTGGAATAGCATAATGCTTTTGTCTTAAAATTACTATGTATTCGTATTATCTTTTCTAATTCTCACAATTATGCACAATAAAAAATGTTGTGCTGCGTTTTATGAGAGTTTTTAATTTTATGTATTTTTGCGAACAAAATATTATAGCATGACAAAAAGAATTTCGTTTCTATTAGCAATACTTTTATTTGCAAGTATAAGTGGATTTTCCCAGACAAATAGTGATGGTACAACAATTGATGGACGTAATGCTCCGAATACAATATCTACGGCAGTTTCGTTCCTGACAATTGCCCCCGACACAAGAGGCGGTGCTCTTGGTGATGCTGGTGTTGCAACAACTCCTGACGCCAATTCTCAGCATTGGAATCCTTCGAAGTATATTTTTATTGAGAACGATTTTGGCGTATCCTTGTCATATACGCCATGGTTGCGTGCACTGGTAAGGGACATGAATTTGGCATACGTTTCTGGTTACTATAAATTCAATCCTCAAAACGCAATCGGCGCTTCGTTGTTATTCTTCGATCTTGGAAGTATGACTTTCAAGGACATTAACAATGTCACCATAATGAATTTCCGCCCACGCGAGTTTTCTCTTGACATTTCGTATGCCCGTTTACTTGCAAAGAACTTCTCGGGTTCGGTTGCCATGCGTTTCATTTATAGCAATCTCACTGGCGGTCAAGACATTGCAAACGGCGTTTCTTCAAAGGCCGGAAAGTCAGTTGCAGCAGATGTATCGTTCTACTACAAGAACGATGACATTATGACAGGAAACATGAAATCATCTATCATGTGGGGTTTGAACATTTCCAACATAGGTTCAAAAATTTCGTACACATCTAACGAAAAGCGAGACTTTATCCCAACTAATTTCCGTACAGGAATCGGTTATATGTTAAGTTTCGACGAACATAACGACTTGTTAGTTACTGCAGACTTCAACAAGTTACTCGTTCCTTCTTCACCTACTTACTACAAAGCAGGAGAAGTAATGCCTAACGGTGACACTGTAATAGCAGGCGACCAAATTATTAAATACGGAAAAGACCCCAACATATCAGTTCCTGCAGCATTGTTTACTTCGTGGTGGGATGCACCAGGCGATGCTACCCCATTTGTTCACAACGGAAAGACATCTCGTTTCCGCGAGGAACTTGCAGAAATAACATTCTCGGTAGGTTTAGAATATTGCTACTCGAAACAATTTGCTGTCAGAATGGGATATTTCCACGAACACGCATACAAGGGCAATCGCAAGTATTTTACAATAGGTGCAGGATTGAGACTCAATGTATTCGGACTTGATTTCGCATACTTGATTCCGACAAACGGCAGGACAAGTCCATTGCAGAATACTCTTAGGTTCACTTTGACATTCGACTTTGGCGGATTGGCAAAGGAACAGCGCGACGCAAGGAAGGCAGAAAAAGAAGCAAGGAAATCATAATGTATAGAATAGGAATCGGTTACGATGTTCATAAATTAAAGGACGATTTGGATTTCTTCTTGGGAGGAATCCAAATTCCTTATAATAGGGGCTGCGTGGCGCATTCTGACGGCGATGTACTTATACATGCAATCTGCGATGCTCTGCTTGGTGCCGCCAACTTGCGCGACATTGGCTGTCATTTTCCCGACAACGATCCGAAATACAAGGGCATCGATAGCAAAAAACTCTTGAAAGAAACATATCGCCTTGTAAAAGAAAAAGGCTATGTAATAGGCAACATTGATTCAGTAATTTCCTTGCAGAAACCAAAGATTAAACCTTTTATTCCCGAAATGCAGAAAACGCTCGCCTCTGTACTCGAAATAGACGAGTCACAAGTGTCGGTAAAGGCGACAACAACCGAAGGTCTTGGCTTCGAAGGCCGTGAAGAAGGAATAAGCGCCCAAGCTGTAGCATTGATCAGACGGATTGATGCCCAAATGTAATGAAAATGCCCTACCCCTCATTAGCTTTTTGTCAATTTGACATAGAAATACATATACATTAAATGAAGTTGCATCAATGTTTCAATAATGCAAAACATAGAGTTATTCCATTAAAATTCTTTTTTTTTATTTAAAACCTTGCCGTATATATTTTTTTGTATATATTTGCATTTTAGTAAAATTAGGTAAAGTATGAGAATTAATATCAGAACTTATTACAAGTTTTTGGCAGTATGTCTAGCTTTCTGCTGCATAACTTCTTTAGTATCAAATGCTCAAACAATTGGAGGTTTAGTATTGTATCCCGAAAGCGTTGAGACATTACAGGATAACCCGACCAGTTTTGACGACCCGTTGGTTAACGGAAACGGCATTAACATTCCCGGTTCAGCAGAAACGGAGAACAACTTCACGATTCCCGATAAGGATTTCCAATATGGAATTGCTGCAGAAGCAGGTTTTAGTTCAATGAGCAAATATTTGAATATTCCTTTGTCGATAGGTTACAAAGGTTTTTCACTTACTGTTGCCATTCCGTTTTATATTCAGAAAAAAGCAAAATATTCGCATGGATATGTAGCCGCATACGGCGGTTTAGGTGATATAAGTGCAGAAATTTCCTACAAGTATCAATCGCAAATGTTCTTCGAGGCTATTTCCGTAACATCATCCTTCCCTACAGGAAATCAAAACAGAACAGTAAAGGGTTACATTGTTCCTATGGGTACAGGAAGTTTCGACTTCATATTCTCAAACACTTTCCAGTATAGGCATGCATATTTCAGAGTGTATAACAATTTATCGTACCGTTTAAGCGGAAAGTGCAAACGCGACCTGACATTGTCGGTTCCATACTACGACAATGAAAATGTATTGCGTTCCGGCAACGAAATGGTCAACTATGTAACATCCAATGGAAATTTCTTGTCGTGCAACACTTCGTTTGACTATCCAGTAATGAGCTGGATGTCGTTGCATGCAGGTTTCGCTGTAATGAATAGTTCGGCAGGAACTATTTATCACAAGCATACATATTCATGGAACGATGATGTATATGAGTTCCCAACATCAAAGTCTAATCAGGCATATACTTCCATTGATGTCAGAGCCGCAATAGCATTCTCATACTGGGGCATCGACCTTATGTGCGTATTCGCTCAACCTGTTTATGTTAAAACAGAAAACCAAAACATCAAGGATAGTCAGAAGTTTAATTTTTACATCAAGTTGTCAAAGAAAATATTCTAAGATATGAAAAGATACCTATTTCTTGTATTTGTGGCATTTTTAGCAATGACATTCATAGTTGGATGTCATAAGGATCCTTTGGATATGGGGAAAGTCGGGTTTTTGCGTATAGAACTGAAGAAAGGCTACAAAACCATGAATAAAGGCGCTGTAGAATCGTTCTACGCAACCGTAACAGTAGCATATAGCGACGAAGAGGTCGTTTACAACTGCTTGTTTACCGATCCAAGTAATACTGGAGTATATTCAAATGATTTGTCAGAAGGCGATAGATTGTATGTTCGTAAAGGAGAGGAATTTAAACTTATAATCGAAGCCGATATTGATGGATACCATGTAGTTGGAGAATCGGCTACTATTATATACTCCGAAGACATGGACATGTCAACTATTGAGATTGTTCTTCGTGCAGGACAGACACGAATTGCCGTATATGCACCCAAAGACGATGAAATATTTGGCAATTATATTGTCGCATACGGTGAAATACTTGAGAACATAAGCCAGATGCCTATACGCGAGGCTGGTATTATGTGCGTGCCTAAGTCTATTTATGACTCATACGAATCTCCAGATGCTTTTACATTTGAAAATGAAAATAATAGCAGCAACTGGATAACCGAATTTTATTATTCAGAAAGTCAAGACGAAGGTGATGTGTCATCAGTATCAAAGTTTTCCGTTGTACTTAGGGGACTTGAGCCAAATACAAGATACTGCATGAGGGCTTTCACATTTTCGGAGGGAGACTCTTCTTTGAATTACTGCTACAGTAGAGTTATTGAATTTTCTACAAATAACAATGTTGCTCACGACATAAGTGTTGTTACCAATGATGCTGATAATATAACAATCGAAAGCGTTGATGTAGCAGGTCGCGTAGTTCTGCTTGATGGAAATTCTGCCGACAGTGTAACAAACATGGGATTTATTTTCGATACTTACGATAATTACGTTGCAAATTCATCTAATCTCGACTATTATCGTAACAATTCATTTACATATCCAGCATCTGAAGTCACTCCTCGCGATGATGTCATCGTATTCAGTTCAACAGTAGAAGGACTTTCAGAAGGTGGCACTTATGTATTCCGCGCATACGCAATTTTCCGCGACCAGCCGTATTATGGAACAGTAAAGATGTTTGCAGTTCCCCAGGATCCAGCAAACATAAGGATACAGTCAGACGAAGTTTCCTCAGTGCTGACTTCGGCGTATGTTGATTTGCAAGGCAATATTATCAACGATGCTGGATACGATTTCTCTGAAATAGGATTCAAGTATGTGTTTATTGATGCAGGTACATCTGCACCTACAAGTTTGAGCGATCTTACAGAAACGGCTAGAGGTTCAATTATGTCTGGTCGATTCTCTTCTAGGGTTAACCTGCCTATAGTAAACAAGATTATGTACTATGTGCCATACGCAATTACAACTACTGGATACACTGCATACGGAGATATGTCATCTGCCGTGTCAATCGAACCAGCAAATGTACCAAGTGTAACGTTGCAACAGGATAACTTGAGCAGTCGTACCACTCATTCACTTACAGTATCATGCTATGTGGATGCTAATGGTAGAAGCGATTGTGAATGTGGAATTGTCTTTGTGACAGACACTGCCGACCATGCTTCCTACGATACGATAAGAAAGGTTTCTTCATCGAGCGGAACAGAGGAATTTGTTCTTAACGGATTGAGAAAGGGAACATCGTACACATATTGGGCATACATAAGGGTTGTCGATGAATTCATAACAACAAGTGATTATACGGCGACTACCATGGCAGAAGGAGACAGAGGCCCAGGTGGTGGTATAATTTTCTATGCTGACGATACAAATGGCTTTGCCCTTGAATATTTAATACCAGGAGGAAATGGTCCCGATCAGGAAGAAGGTGACTCTGTAATTTGGGGATCAACTGCGGGCATAGCATTGAATACGGATGCTCCTAGTTCAATAACTGTTTCTGGTAGAACAAATACCGAAGCAATTGTAAGTTACCACAATTCTATTGGATTCACGGAAGACTACGCAGCACTCAAGTGTTACCAATCAACACAAGGTGGCAAGAACGACTGGTATCTGCCTACAAGTGTAGAAATGCAAGCCTTGATTGATTATACGAACAATAGCGACAATGAATTATCTTATTCTCAGGGTGGTTTCTGGACTTCTGACGAACAGAATGCTAGTAATGCAGTAGCATTTGTAGAAGGTTCCAATTGGACATTGGAACAAGGAACTGTATCAAAAGGACAGCCATTGAACTATGTCATGGTAAGAAGATTTTAGTTTAAAATATGATGAATAAATAGGGGCTGTCCAGCAAGGCAGCCCCTATATTTTTTAATGATATGGAGATTGCGTATGAATTAATGATGCAAAATTAGTGTTTAGGTTAAATGTAAAGAATACCCATTTGTAGTGAAATTTTGCATCCCAACCACCATTTGTTGTGATTCTCTGTTGTTATTTCTTACTTTTCAGTATTTCGTATATATCTTGAACCGTTTTCATCCTCTCGATTTCAGCATCGCTGATTTCGATATCGAATTGTTCTTCCATATCTAGCACAATGTCAACTATACGAGCTGAATTTATCTTCAGGTCGTCTTTTAGATTCATTTCTGGAGTAAAATTATCCCAAACCTTGTTATCAAATGTGTATTTTTTAAGTATTTCAATTATTTTCTCTTCCATGATTTACTATATGAAATTATGTAATATTTTTCCTGTTACCGATTCCTTGCATTTTAGCAAGTCGGCTGGTGTGCCTTCGAATACAAGATTTCCGCCATCTTTTCCGCCATCGGGACCTAAGTCTATTATCCAGTCGGCAAATTTGATTACTTCCGGATTGTGTTCAATTATAATTAGCGTATGACCTTTCTGACGCATGATTTCCATGGCTTTCAGCAGTTTGTTGATGTCGTGGAAGTGCAGACCTGTGGTCGGTTCATCAAAAATGAAGATTGTCGGTTCTGAATTCTCCATGCTGAGGAAAGTCGCCAGCTTTATTCGTTGGCTTTCGCCACCGCTGAGCGTACTCGATGGTTGCCCCATTTTAAGGTAACCAAGTCCAACATTGATGTAGTTCTGAAGCAGGGAAACAATGTTCTTTTCCAGTTTGCCATCGCCTTGTGCAAAAAAGTCAACAGCCTCCTTTATGCTCATTTCCAGAATGTCGTAAATGTTTTTGTCACGATATTTTATTTCAAGGATTTCGTCCTTGAAACGCTTGCCGTTGCAAGCCTCGCATACAAGGTGTATATCCGACATGAACTGCATTTCAACTGTTATTTCTCCTTCTCCCTGACAAACTTCGCAGCGCCCACCTTCGGAATTGAACGAAAAGTGTGAAGCTTTCAAGCCGTTGAGTTTTGCGGTCTTTTGTTCTGCGAAAAGTTTGCGAATTTCATCAAATGCTTTGATGTAAATCGCAGGATTTGAACGGCTTGATTTTGCAATAGGGTTCTGATCGACATATTCTATGTTTTTAATCATTTTAATGTCACCAGATATTTGGTCGAAGTCACCTGTCTTGTCTGCCGAAACACCAAGTTCCCTGCGAATAGCAGGATATAGGATGCCTTTTACAAGGCTTGTCTTTCCCGAACCACTTACGCCGGTAATTACGGTTGCTACGTTGAGAGGGAAAGTTACTGTAATGTTTTTCAAGTTGTTGAGGCGCGCTCCTTCTATCTTAATGGAATTACGCCACTTGAGAGGTCTTTCGTTCTTGGGGTTCTGCAGTTCCCCACGAAGATATTTCGCGGTAAGAGTATCTGCCTTCTCAAGCATCTTTATATTGCCTTCGAATACCACTTCGCCGCCAAATTCACCAGCAAGCGGACCGATGTCGATTATATGATCGGCAGCACGGATTATCGCTTCGTCGTGTTCTACTACGACCACTGTATTTTTCTTGTCCCTAAGTTTCTTCAGGATGGTTATGAGATTCTGCGTGTCGCGCTCATGCAGACCGATGCTTGGTTCATCGAGCACATACAGCGAACCGACAAGACCAGATCCGAAGACTGTAGCCAAACTCATGCGTTGCGATTCTCCTCCCGAAAGTGTGGATGCCGTGCGGTTCAGCGTAAGGTAGCCAAGTCCGACTTCCATCATTGATTCCAACCTTACGCGTATTTCTTCACGCAAACGAGAAGATGCCTGCTCTTCAAACTCATTTAGTTCCAGATTGTTGAAAAAGGTTACAAGCTCATTTATTGGCATATCGATAAGATCGCCAATGCTTTTACCATTAATTTTGACATACAAGGCTTCTTTTTTCAATCGTTTGCCATGACAATCAGGACAAGTTGTTTTGCCTCTGTACCTTGATATAAGCACACGATTCTGTATCTTATATTTCTGAGTTTCAAGATAATCGAAGAAATCACGGATTCCATATATTCCATGAGCCTTGTCGCCATTCCATAATATGTCTTTCTCCTCTTCCGTCAGCTGATAATATGGACGATGTATTGGAAATTTGATTTTTGCGCTGCTTATCATGAAGTCGTGGTTCCATTGCTTCATGACATCTCCACGCCAGCAGAAAACGGCACCATCGTATATGCTCATGCCCTTGTTTGGAATCACTAGGTCTTCATCGATGCCGAGAACTTTTCCAAAACCTTCACAGGTAGGGCAAGCTCCTATTGGATTATTGAAACTAAACAGGTTGACTGATGGATGCTCGAATGTTATGCCATCGGCTTCAAAGCGATTGGAGAAAGAATGCTGAGTAAGATTTTCGCCATATTCGTAGACAAAGCACTCGCCCTTCCCTTCGAAAAATGCAGTTTGCACCGAATCCGCAATTCTTCCGACAAACGACTCTTCTGTTTTCACAGCAAGTCGGTCAAGGACAATGTGTATTGTTTCTCCCAAATCCTTCACATCCGTTATTTCATCGGTACGTTTAATTTCGCCATTGCATACGAATCTTGTATAGCCTTGCTTGGCAATCAGCGAAAGTTGTTCGCCTTTTTTCTGTTTTGTATTGAAGGTGTATGGAAAGCAAATCAGGACTCTTGTTCCTTCGGGCATCGATGTTATCATGTTGATTACATCGTTTGTGCTATGGCTCTTTACCTCCTGCCCCGAAATTGGCGAATAGGTTTTTCCAATTCTGGCGAACAAAAGTTTCAGGTAGTCGTAAATTTCGGTTGAAGTGCCTACAGTAGAGCGTGGATTTCGAGTGTTTACCTTTTGGCGAATGGCAATTGTAGGAGGAATTCCGTCGATAAAATCAACCTCAGGTTTGTGCATCTTGCCTAAAAACTGGCGAGCATACGAAGACAGGCTTTCCACATATCTGCGTTGTCCTTCGGCAAATAGAGTGTCGAATGCTAATGATGATTTTCCCGAACCAGACAAGCCAGTTATTACAACGAGCTTGTTACGAGGTATTTCGAGGCTTATGTCCTTTAAGTTGTTTACTTTTACACCTTTAAGTGTAATAAATTCCTTGTCTGCCATTTCCTGCGCCAAAAATTTTGCAAAGTAAGTAATTTTTTTGCGAATAGAATAGATGTTAATTAGGCAAAGATTCTTTTTCGCTTGCAATCGTTTCCTTTTATGAAATCGAAGTGAATGAAAATATTAATCATCCCCTTTTCAATGCAACTAAATATTTATTGCAAATTGTCATTTGTTAGTCTATAGTCTTGTATTAACGCCTCGCAAAGCCACTTCGCCAACGCCTGACGGTTATTATGATCGAGCAAACGCTTACGGTCACGCTCGTTGTTAATGTTACCAGCTTCCATGAACGCAGCAGGTGGAATCACCTTTTTGATAACTAACAAATTGCGCTCTTCAACCGAACCGAAATATCCACGATTGGGTTGGAACTTTGCATATTTCTGACGAAACACATTGTACATCTTTTCGGCAAGTGCCTTGCCCTTGGTACTGCCGTGACAATAGTAGAAAAAAGCATCCACACGCGTAGCACTACTGCGCGAATCAATATGAATCTCCACAACTCGCTGATACTTTGCAGACTTGTTGGCATAATACAACCTATTCACAGCCTCGGCACGCTCCACAAGACGAGTTGTATGGTCGCGACTTATTTCTACACCCGGATAACAATATTCGTCATAATCAATCTTTAGTATTCTGCCATCGCGAATGCCATCATCTGGGTCATCAATTATCATGTAAACCTTTCCAGACTGTTCCTCTATGCACCGCGCAAGCCTCAAGGTAATGTCGTAGGCATACTCGTCCTCCGAAATCATAACACCATCGACGTATGAAGTTGCTCCTGGGTCGGGACCACCATGACCTGCAATTAGATAGAAAATTGCGCCTTTGAGTGCCGTTCCCTTTATAGTATCGGCAATGCGAAGTTCCATTTTCACCTGCGGCATAGGCTGCGCAGCCGTATCAATGACACTAATAGGCGGAACGGAATCGGAAAATGCCGCTGTATCTGGCTTTATGCATAGTTGCGGCACGGTATCAATAACAACCACATGCTCAGGTTCGGCCACATTGTGCTTTGAGGGAAGGATATATGTCTCACCAAGAATCAACTGGTCCTCCTGCTGAATCTTATCCTTATTTATCTCAAGAAAATCATGGTAGTAATCTTTTGCCTCGTAGCCGTTTTCACGGAGAATCTTGTAGATTCCGTCACCTTGCTTGGCAACAACCGTGCGCACCGAATCGCTCTGTGCCGATGCCAGCGAAGCAAAACAAATGCACAAAAGCAAAAATATAAGTCTCATTTTCATCGTCTGCAAAATTACGGACTGAGTTCAGACATACCAACAAGTTGCATCCAAAGATTTTAACGCGGAGCTGTTGAACAAAGAATTGAAAAACATACTAATATTTTACCTCTGTTTTTTGCAACAAAAAAGTAGTTTTTAATTTTTCTTCCATAATACGACTTAACAAAATGTTAAAACCAAGGCTTTTTTGTTAAAATTTTAACGTATAATATTTATTACCAATAATTTATATTTTAGCAAAACTTGTAAATTTTTCTTTGAAAAACCTAGTAAAACTTGTAAATTTGCACCGAAAAAAGGTAGTAAAACTTGTATCTTAAACTTTTGACACATGGAAAGGCTGGCAATAAAAGATTTGGAAACGTGGTACGAAAGCAAGCGCAGGAAACCGCTTGTCATTTGGGGTGCAAGACAGATTGGCAAGACATATCTCGCCAAGGAACTATTTGCAAAAAAACATTTCCGCGACTTTGTATATATCGACCTGAAAAAGGACAACCAGTCGGCAGATTTCTTTTCAACAACATCGAATCCAGAAGAATACCTAAAATATATCGAGACAAGGTTTTCAAAACGGATAAGTCCCGACCTGCCATTGATATTCGACGAAGTTCAGCAATGTCATCAGGTGTTGTCATCGCTGAAATATTTCTGTCAGGACTATCCCGAACTGCCAATAATCGCCACTGGCTCACTGGTACGACTTTCTATTCGTCAGCAAAGCAAATCCGACAGCAACGACTTCCTTTTCCCTGTGGGCAAGGTCGATTCGCTCTTTGTGTATCCGATGACTTTCGAAGAGTACCTGATGAACACGAACAAAATACTGCTCGAAAGAATAAGGTCGGCATACGAAACCATTACCCCGCTGCAACCATACGAGCACGAACTTGCAATGGATTTGCTCCACGAATTTTTAAGCATCGGCGGACTTCCAGAAGCCCTTGACACTTTCATCGGAGAAAAATCGTATGTGGAAGCCAACAAGGTAATCGGCAGTGTATATTCGAACTATCTTGCTGATATGTACACATATAACGTTTCAAACGAAACAATTTTGAAAACCCGCAACATATACGGCAACATTTTCAAGCAGCTAAACAAGGGAAACAAGAATTTCAAGATTACGCAGATTGAAAACGGGAAGTCGAACCGCGACTATTTCAATGCTTTCCAATGGCTTGAACTTGCAAACATCATCTACCGCAGCCGAAGAATGACAGGAAAAGTAACCCTTCCATTGGTAGAAGACACTGAAGGGCTTTTCCGCATATACCTTTGCGACGAAGGAATGTTCACCTACCAGAGCAAGACTTCACAAGCTGATTTCTTTGTCAAGGACAGGCGCAACACACTTTCGGGAATCTTTTACGAGAATTATGTAGCCGATGAATTTACAACAAAGAACATTCCGTTGTACTTCTGGACAGGAAAAAACTCCAACGAATTCGAGTTCATTGTCGAAAATCAAGGCTCGGTACTGCCGATTGATGTCAAGAAAGGCGACAGCAAGTTGAAATCACTCGAAAGTTTCAGAAATTTCAATCCTCGAAGCACGGCAATAAAGATTTCTGCTGGCAACTTTGGTTACAATGCGGAACGCGACATACTTACCATTCCTCAATATGCCGTATTTGCACTTGCCGACAATCTAAAACGCAATGTCACTCTGCCAAACAAAAGGCACTAGCAAAACTTGTAAATTTGCACCGAGAAAAGGCAGTAAAACTTGTAAATCCAAGCCTCAAAAACCTAGTAAAACTTGTAACAAACGCTTATAACATATTAATTATAAACCTAATAGCATTTTTGAAATTTTTAGAGCAAAAATTGTCATTTTTTCAATGTACAAATCCTTAAAAATAGGTTTGAATCTCCAACTCAATTTTTAAAATTCAGCGACAATTTTCTACCCTCGCAAAAAAGCATTATCTTGCGCAAAAATTCAGCGCGTGAAAACTAAATACAACCTCATTAGCATAATTGGCGCAACGGCAGGCGGGAAAACTGGCGTTGCCGTACACCTTGCCAAAGCACTCGGAACGGAAATCATCAGCGCCGACAGCCGTCAGGTTTATCGCGGAATGGACATCGGAACCGGCAAGGATCTCGACGAATACACAATTGACGGGCAACCCATCCCCTACCACCTCATCGACATACTTGATGCAGGCGAAAAATACAATGTCTTTGAGTACCAGAGCGACTTTTTCAAAGCCTACGACAACATACGCTCACGCGGAATGATTCCTGTACTTTGCGGTGGTACAGGACTTTACATCGAATCGGTGCTAAAAAACTATAACCTTCCAAATGTCCCCGAAGACAGCAATCTGCGCAAATCATTGGAGTACAAATCGCTTGATGAACTCGAAATCATTCTTCGCACATACAAACCATTGAACAACAACAGCGACTACGACACCGCCAAACGTGCAATCAGAGCAATCGAGATTGCCGAATACACAAAGAGAAATCCATTCAGCACGACTAGCAACAGCAAACTCAACTCACTGAACATCGGCATCATCTTCGACCGCGAGCAACGTCGCCAGCGCATAACCACACGACTGAAGCAACGCCTCGAAAACGGCATGGTCGAAGAAGTTGAACGACTTGTCAAGAATGGCATTTCGTACGAAAACCTTGAATATTATGGTCTCGAATACAAATATCTGGCGTGGTACCTGCAGGGAAAAATCAGCTACAACGAAATGTTTGAGCAACTCAACACATCCATACATCGCTTCGCTAAACGCCAGATGACATGGTTCCGCAAGATGGAGCGCGATGGCATAGAAATCCATTGGCTTGATGGAAACCTAAGTATGGAAGAAAAAGTTGAAAGGATTTTGGATTTAATGAAATAAGTCCGCCCTTCTCCCACCACTAGATTGTGAATAACTAATTTCAAACTATACGATTTTTTAGTTTAATTTTGCAATCTCGAAATTTGAGTTTGGAATGATAGACCGCACTACCATAGACAGAATAATGGATGCCGCCGACATCGTGGAGGTTGTACAGGATTTTGTTAGCCTCAAGAAACGCGGTGTCAACTATATTGGATGCTGTCCGTTCCACAACGAAAAAACACCATCGTTCATAGTAAGTCCGGCCAAAGGCATATACAAATGCTTTGGTTGCGGAAAATCGGGGAATGCTGTCGGGTTTGTCATGGAGCACGAACAGATGACCTACCCCGAAGCACTGAAGTACATTGCAAGAAAATACGGCATTGAAGTCGTAGAAAAGGAATTGTCGCCCGAAGAGCAACAGCAGAACGATGACCGCGAAAGCATGCGCATGCTTAACGAATATGCAGCAAAATACTTCCAGAACAACCTGCTGAACGATCCAGAAGGCATAGCAATAGGACTTTCCTACTTCCGCGAACGAGGATTCACTGACGAGGCAATAAAGACATTCGGACTTGGCTATAGCCTCGAAAAACGCGATGCTTTCACCGAAAATGCCTTAAAAAACGGCTACAAACTCGACTTCATGACTCGCACGGGACTTACCATAGTCAACGAGGAAACAAAAAGGCGATACGACCGCTTCTTCGGAAGGGTTATGTTCCCTGTTTACAGCATTTCGGGACAAGTGATAGGCTTTGGTGGTCGAATACTGAAGACCGCCGAAAAGACAGCAAAATATGTCAACTCGCCAGAATCGGAAATTTACAACAAAAGCAAAACCCTATATGGTTTATACCAGGCTCGTACCGAAATTGTAAGGCAAAAGAAATGCTACCTCGTAGAAGGCTATGCCGATGTAATTTCGCTGTATATGGCAGGAGTCCACAATGTCGTAGCCTCATCAGGAACATCTTTAACGGAAGACCAAATTAGAATCATCCATCGTCTAACTGACGACATAACAGTTCTATACGATGGCGATAGCGCTGGAATACATGCATCTATACGAGGAATCGACATGCTTCTTGCCCAAGGGCTCAATGTAAGGGTTCTGCTTCTTCCCGATGGCGAAGACCCCGACTCTTTTGCAAAGAAATACGGCAGCGAAAAGACCATTGAGTACCTCAACACCCATGAGGAGGACTTCATCAGATTCAAAACTCGGCTATCAAAAACAGAAGCAGACAAAGACCCGCTTAAACGCGCTGCAATGATAACCGACATTGTAAGGACCATTTCTGTTATTGAAGATCAAATAAAGCAGACCGTTTACCTGCAGGAATGTAGCAAAATTCTTGAAATTGACGAGAATACGCTCTACTCCGAACTAATGAAGCTTCGTAGAAAAAAAATAATGGACGGCAAAGGTCCTGCTGGTCAGTCTTTTCCTTCAAAGCCAGAGCCAAAACTACCTGAGCCAAAACAAGTTCCTACAGCAACGGGCAACAAGGAAATCGGTTTTTTGTCGAAAGAGCATGAAATAATCAGAATTTTGCTTCTGTACGGCAACAAGGAAATAAACAATCCTCTCGACCACAACCGCGAAAATCCACAAAGACTGAAAGCCGCAGAACTCATGGTTGCACTAATGCTACAGGGAAACATCACGGAACTTCGCAACAAAGTGAACCAGCAAATTTTCAAGGAAATATCTGATGCCGTGATTAACGGACGCGAAATATCGGAAAAAGAGTTCATCAATAGTCCCGATCCAGCAATTAGTAGCGTGGCTGCAGATGCATGCGCATCCTCATACGAACTAAGCAAAATGTGGGAAAAGCATGGTTCCGTGTATTACAAGGAGGAAAACAAACTTGGTGAAATAATCACCGATGTTTACAGAAAATACCTCTTGGAAATCAGGAAGGACGAAAAAAGACAGCTTTCGGCAGAATTGAAAGAGCAGATGGAAACGGGCAAAAAACTTAAGTCTGAACTTGCATCACTTGAAGCAAATGGAAATTCTGAAGACGATATTGAAAAACTAAGGTCAGAAGCCACAAATATTGACAACAAAACCATTGAAATTCTGAAAAGAATAAACGAGATTACTCAGGAAATAAAGGAACTATCAATAACACAAGGACGGGTAACAATATGATAGACAAGACAATCGGCTTTCCAAATGCAAAAATAAACATCGGGCTTGACATCG
>JAEEGJ010010786.1_pt1 | contig 23555 bp, 14 predicted proteins | sample 8958761 | NCBI WGS metagenome assembly JAEEGJ01 (sample SAMN16246546, study PRJNA631951) | gut metagenome | biome: gut microbiome; feature: rumen; material: RS-attached | host: Bos | place: Iran: Karaj | collected 2018-10 | reverse complement strand
ACGCTCTAAAGCAATTTGGATAAATAATATTTTAAAATTGAAAGTGTAAAAAAGATATTTAAAAATTAAAAAAAAAGCATAGGGGAAATTTCCTATGGAGTGCAATTTAATTGTGTAAAACGTTTAACTAATTAAGGGGGTTTCCTTATCTTCCCCATAAAAAGGCAAATTTCATTTGAAAAAATTTTAACATGCAAATAATAATAAACTCAGAAAAGAAAAAGTTTTCATTTGAGGAGGATTAAAAAAATGAAAAAACTTAAAGTACTTTTGGGTGCACTTGCACTTATCGCATCTATGGCATTGGTAGGATGTAATCAGCCAGCAGGTAGTGGAGCTGGAACTGATACAGGTGGTGCTGAAGAAACAACAACATGGGATGGAGTAATCGATCTTACAGGTAAAACTACAAAAAATGCTGATGCATTTGCAGCTGCATACGGTGGATTTGTAATTGATTTTGGAAGAACTGTAGATTTGACTCAGTATTCAAAACTTGAAGTTTCTGCAAAATTCTATGACGCAGATAATACTGAAATTGCTGCTACCTGGGGATTGGGACAGTTTATTGTACTTGATGATCCAGCAGGAGATTGGAAGGCTAATGCAATTAAGACACAGTATAATCTTGGTATGAAAAACTGGGATCCTATTGATACAGAAAATTTGGCTTCGACATCAGCTAAAGCACTTGTAGTACAGAATTCTTCTGCAGATGTAAAATACATTGAAGTAACAGAAATCAAGTTTGTAAAATAAATAATATCCGTTGGATTGCCAGATAAGAGTAATTCTCTTAAATGGCAATCAGTTGTCTTAGGATAGAAGTAGATTGCTTCGCTTCGCTCGCAATGACTAAGAGAAAAGGCAGGGGCGTTGCGGGGATGTGCCCCGCTAGAAGGGGTAGCGTAAGACCGCGAAGCGGGCTGGAGCGAGGGGAAGGCCTTCCCCTCCTTCCCTATATACTTTTCTAACTTCCAACCTTGTGGTATAGTAGGCAATATGAATTACGTAATGCAGGAAATGCCTAAGGCCGGAGATACAGTTGTTGTGGGAATGTCGGGCGGAGTTGATTCTACGCTCACTGCACTGCTTCTTTTACAGAAGGGCTGCAAAGTTATAGGTGCAACAATGTCGCTCTGGGACGGAAGTCTCCCGGAAATTAATACAGGGACAAAAACCCGCGAGGCCTGCTTTGGGCCTGGTGAGGAAGAAAACATTGAAGAGTGTCAGCGTTTCTGCGATGCGCACGGAATTGAATATCACGTAATCGATGTAAAAGAAACTTACAAGCAGGAAATTCTTGAGTATTTTAAGTCTGAATACAGAAAGGGTCGTACGCCAAATCCTTGTATCCGCTGTAATATGTTGATTAAGTTTGGGGCTCTTCTTGCAGGAATTGAAAAGCTTGGAATCAAATATGATTATTTCTGTACAGGTCATTATGCAAAAATAGTTCGTCCGGATCAGGGGCTTTTTGGAACTGATGCCAGACCTTGCATGATTTCTACTGCAACTGATATTTCAAAAGACCAGACTTACTTTTTGTACCGTGTTTCTTCTGAAACTCTGGAAAAGGTTCGTTTCCCTCTGGCCGCAATGAAAAAGGCTGATGTTATTGCTCTTGCAAAAGAAGCTAATCTTGAAGCGGCAAACCGTGAGGAAAGCCAGGACTTTGTTGGAGAAGAATACTTTGATGTTCTCTTTTCTGATAAGCCTTCGGTTCCTGGAGATATTATTGATCTTGATGGTCATGTGCTTGGCCAGCACAGGGGAATTGAGCATTATACTGTTGGACAGCGCCGTGGCCTTGGTGTTGCGGTAAACTATCCGGTTTATGTTCATTCAATTGATGCGAAGAATAATGTTGTAGTTCTTGCTCCGAATGAGGCTCTTAATTCCAATGCTCTTATAGCTGATGATTTTGTATGGCCTGCTGGGGTTGAGCCAAAAGAGGCTTTTGATGCAATGGTAAAAATCAGACTGGCTAGTAAGCCGGCTGCTGCCCGTGTAGAACGTTATATTCCTGATGAAGGGGATAAGACAGAATACCGCGGACAGCCATGGAAGATTACTTTTGCAGAGCCGCAGCGCGCGGTTGCGCCTGGCCAGTCGGCAGTACTTTATATTGATGGCGTGATTGCTGGCGGCGGTGTAATTTTTAAAGCGATATATTAAGTAATTTTTCTGCGTTTTTGTGCAGAATCATTTCGCGCTCTTCAGCTGTAAGATCAAGACGGTTGAAGCGTTCCAGTTCTTCTTCGTGATCCCACATAGGGAAGTCGGAACCAAAGAGGAATTTTTCTACACCGTGCTTGCGGATCATTTCGTTTGCTTTTTCTACAGGAAGCCATTCCAGAGTGCTTGAGGTATCGAAATAAACATCTTCGCCTACAAGCCACTTCATAGATTCTTCCCACTCTGTGTAGCCACCGAAATGGGCTGCAATTAATGTGAGCTTTGGATGTTTTTTATGAAGATTAAGAATGCGCTGAGGGCCTGAGAAATCATAACGGTAATCACCTGCATGCATAATCAAAGGCAGGCCAAGATCGGTCATGATATCGTAAACATTGTCCATGCGGGCTGCATCAATCTGGAATTTCTGAAAGTCTGAATGAAGCTTGATTCCTTTAAGACCAGCATCTTTGATTCTGTGGAGTTCTGCTTCGTAATTATCGTAATCCGGATGCATTGTTCCAAAGCCAATAAATTCTGGATGTTCTTCTAACTGTTCAATAATAAAGTTATTTGAAGGTTCAACCTGCATTGCTTTTGTTGCAACAGGTAATACAACATATTTAGAAACGCCGATTTTTGAACCGCTTTCAAGCAGTTCTTCGGGGCTTCCGTGATATTTCATTGGATAGTTATAGAAATCTCCTACACTTTTTGAAGCCTTTTCGGCAATTTTTGCAGGATAGATGTGACAGTGGAAATCGATAATCATATTGAAAAAAGAATACTGATTATCAATTCCCGTGTCAAATAAGTTATTGTTATTACTGATTATCTGTTGTACTTATAGCTTGAGGAAGATATTCAGCAAACTCCGGATATTCTTCTACAAAGTTTTTTGCAGCTTCCGGGTAGTTTGTCCAGGTAGAATAAAATAATGGAGTCATTCCAGGAATAAGGGAGAGGTCTGTAACATTTAAATAATCATATTTAATGTCATACTTATCAAAAAACTCTCTGACAGAGCTTACGTTATTATATAGAACATAAGCCAGAAAAGAGGAGCAGACAAATCTGTACAAGTATTCATCTTCTGATTTTACGATTTTATTTTTTGCTCCAAGAGGATATTTTTGGGTAGTAAATTTTCTGTGTTCCTTTGGAGAAAAAAATCTTTTTCGCAGGCTGAAAACTCCAAGTTTTACATTAAGGGTTGAAGCATATTTTAATTTTGGAGTTGCAGCATAAAATTCAATCATCTTTTTTGCGCTGTAATATTCATCTTCCGGTACCTTAAGGGCATAAGTAATCTGCTCAGATAAATCCGGATTACAATGGCGCATGTATTTATTCTGTGCAGCTGCAGAACATTGTTCTTGAGCAAACTGATGTTCGCCTCCAAGAGTGAGGCCATAGAAATTATCATCTAGAGTAAAATTAATGGCAGAATGACTTAAATCTGGAACATCTTCTGTTTTGGTTAATATCAGGCCATTTTTGAGAATATTGGCTGCATAGAGGCGGCTTTTGTAGACAGGATTATAAAGTCTTAGGAAAATATATTTATAATTGTGTTCTTCAGGCTGCGCCTGTGGCTGCGCCTGGTCGTCACCTTTGTCTTCTTCATATACTTCACTTTGTTCTTCAGGGAAATCTAATTCCGGGGCAATGAGTATGGTTGCATCTTCCGGGGGATTCGGGTTGATTACTTCTTTTACAAGAGAATTTGTAGTTTTACAGTTGTAAAAAGAAAGAGTTGAGACAACAAATAAAGTGAGAAAAAGAGTAGTTTTTAAAAACTTTTTAGACATTAATTTCCAGCTTTTTGCCGGTTGGCTGATACTGGTAATAACGTACACCGGCAGCATTCATCAATTTTTTAGAAGCTTCAACAGAAGGAGTTCCGTCATATTTATTTTCAGCATAAACTACTGTTTTGATTCCAGACTGGATTATGGCTTTGGCACACTCATTACATGGAAATAAGGTAACATAGATTTTAGAGCCTTCAAGTGAACCACCGCGATAGTTGAGTATGGCATTGAGTTCACTGTGGGTTACGTAAGCATATTTTGTTTCCAGAGTATCGCCTTCGCGGGCCCATGGAAATTCATCGTCAGAACAGCCGCGTGGAAAACCGTTATAGCCCATTGAAAGAATCTTGTTATCCTGGCCTACAATGCAGGCACCAACCTGAGAATTAGGATCCTTAGAACGCAGGCTTGCAAGTTTTGCAACGCCCATGAAATATTCATCCCAGGAAATGTAATCAATTCTTTTTTGAATAATTGAACCCATAATACACCCTCTGTACCTTTTTTTTGTTTATTATGTCAAAAAATAAGAAAAAAGAAAATAGAGAGAATTATCACGATTTTAGACTGGTCTGGCTTTTTATTGACAAATATATATTCGTAAGTTACCCTTTAACAATATAAGTCCGCAGAAGAAAAATTGCGGTTTTCAGGAGGCTTAGAAAATATGGAAGTAAAATTTTTTTATTGCAAGCACTGCGGTAAAATTATTGTTGTAGTAAAAGATTCTGGAGTTCCAACTGTTTGTTGTGGTGAGGATATGGTAGAACTTATTCCTGGAACAACAGATGCAGCTGTAGAAAAACATGTTCCTGTAATTACTACAGAAGGAAATAAGGTAACAGTCAGCGTTGGTTCAGTAACTCATCCTATGCTTGCTGAACACTATATTGAATGGATTCTTCTTGTTACAGATAAGGGTATTCAGAAAAAGCTTTTGAAACCTGGTGATGAACCTAAAGCAGAGTTTGCTTTGCTTGATGGAGAAAAGGTAACAGCAGCTTATGAATACTGTAATCTCCACAGATTGTGGAAGTGCTAGAGATTGTCGGGTCAAGCCCGACAATGACAAAGTTTGTGTTGTCGAACAGTTACTTTACAGTATAAGATAAGGTGAGTTCTTCGCTGCCGCAGATTATGCGGCAGGAATGTACGCCACGATTAACCGGAAGTGAAAAGATAAATGGCCGGTTGATTGTGGCGTATTTTTTTTCGTCGTAAAAAACTTCAAGCTGGTTTTCGTTACCGCCGGTTACCTCAAAAGGGATGGCCTGGAGTTCTGTGTTCAGGCTGCTGTAGAAGAAAAGCGAATCCTGTTTTGGGGTAAGGATTGTCAGGGGATTTTGAGAATACTCGATAAGGCCTTTGTCGGGGCGCTGGCGGAGCCATTGCTGGTATTCTGGTGGAAAGACTGTTTGAATCTCGCTTGAGTCTTTTGATTTTATATGCCAGCTGCATGTAGAAAGATTTGAATCATTTTTAACATATTCAGTAACGACAGCTTTACAGTTAGGGCCAGCTTTAAGACCTGAGAGAGAGCAGATTCTTTCCTTATGCCAGCCTTGTGGATCAGGTTCAGGGAATTCATAATTATATGAATCTTTAGGAGTGATCTTATCAAAAACATTTTTTGCAACCCAGGCAGGAAGGGAAGAACCGGTTTTTCCCATAACGGTGTTGCCTGAGAAATTTCCCATCCATACTCCGATTGTGTAATCTTTTGTAGCACCGAGGGCAATTATATTCTGATATTGATTTGATGTTCCGGTTTTAAAAATTGAAGGATATTCTGTCTGGAAGGTTTGAGTGTAGCCAAAGCCAAGAGCCCGGGCACCCTTATCAGAAAGAATAGAAGAAATAATGCGGGAGGTGTCTGCTGAATATAACTGACGAACGTTAGTTAGTTTTTCATCCTTCAAATATTTAAGCGGCAAAAAGTTTCCTTCTCTTACAAAGACTGAAAAGGCTGGTACCAGTTCGTAAAGTGAAACTTCCCCTGCGCCCAGGGCTAACCCTAAATCAGCTTTTAATCCGCTGTCATTCTGGCGAAGGGATTCAAAGCCAAGTTCATAGAGCTTTTCAAGATAGGCCTGAACTCCAATTTTATTTAAAGTAGAAACTGCAGGTACGTTGAGACTTGAAGCAAGAGCTATTCTCATTCGTACAGGACCGTTAAAGCGGTTATTAAAATTTTCAGGAATATAAAGTTTTTCGTTTCCGAATTCGGTCGGAACATCAGCTAAAACTGTTGAAGGCTGAATCAGACTTTTTTCCAGAGCAAGTGCATACAAAAAAGGCTTCATGGAAGATCCAGGTTGATTTTTTACCAGAACGCCGTCTATTTGACCGCTGTTTTCAGAATCAAAAAAATCACCGTTTCCAAGCCAGGTAAGAACGGAACCATCTGTATTATTAAGCAGAAGAAGAGAGCCGTTAGTAATTCGTGAACCCTGGGCCTGCTCGAGGGCTTCCAGCAAAAAGTTCTGTGAAATTTCTGAAATTCTCAGATCTATTGTTGTGTGGAGTTCATAAGGTAATTTGTCTGTATCAGAAGTTATATAATTTACAAAATGAGGCAGCCTGTAAGGATACCGAAAATATTTTGCTTCTTTTGCTGCTTGCCAGGCCTGAGGTGAAATATCCTTATATCGGGCACTATGTTCTACCGGATTATAAAAAGAAGGATTTCTTGGAATAATTGAGAGAACCTGGATTTGTCCTTCAGAAAGTTCATTGAGCTCACAGCCGAAATAAGTTCTGGCAGCTGAACTAATTCCATAGGAATTTGAACCGAAATAAATTGAATTAAGATAAAGTTCAAGAATCTTTTTTTTGGAAAGTTTTGCTTCAATTCTTAAGGCATAAAAAATGTCTTTCAGCTTACGACGGATGGTTGGAGAATTATCCTGATTTACGGCTTTGGCAAGCTGCATTGTAATTGTAGAACCGCCGCGAACAATTTTTCCTGCGCGATGATTCTGGATAGGAGCTTTTATAATGGCCAGCCAGTCTACTCCGTGATGAAAATAAAAACGGCGGTCTTCCTGGCGGATAAAATTTTTCTGAAGAGATTTTGGAATTTTTTTGATTGGAGTAAACTCCCTGCGGCCCCCGCCAGGAAGCGGAGTAATCTGAATTATTTCTCCGTTTCGGTCATAAATACGGCAGCTGTATTCCTTTTCAATATATTCATTGAGTTCGGGGAAAGGCACAAGGCGCAAAGTAAGAGGAATTAATAAAACAAGAAAAAGTTTAATTGAGATGACACAAAGGACTGTTTTAGCCCTTTGTGTCTTTAAGCATTCAAGATTAAGCACAATATTACTCAATTATAAAGAGATATCCGTCGCTGCGACCAAATACTTCTGGTTCGTACATACACTCTGCCTGAACTGGAGGGGTTGGGTAAATACCACGGCGTACGGCACGGAAGGTAAAGTCAAAGAAGTATCTGCCGGAATGCATTTCGTCCCAGAAGAATTGCGCTTCGTTATCTGTAATACTCTTGTGACTCATCCAGCTGCGCCAGCTTTGTGAATTACTGCTTTGAGTGGCTGAACCGCTTGTAACAAGAGTTGAATCAAGAATCTCTGCTCCTGATGGAATAGGCGCACGAACGGCAACATATTCTCTTGTGCGGTTAGTCTGGATGAATACCTTTGCCCTGTAGATTTTTCCACTTTCGAGTTTGAGGTCGCAGGTATCTTTTGTAACATTAATCAGCTCACCAGTGTCAAAATCTGTAATTTCATAGGTAATCTGTAAACCTTCATCGCGGGCAGCCTGAGCTTCATCTGGCAGGGCATATTTCATTTCTACTGTATAGAACAAATAGCCTTGGCCATCTTTTTCAATTACAAGAGGAATTGCCTTATCGCGTGCAAGAGAAGAAATAAATTCATCTTCAAATGGCAGGCTTAAAGTCTTTGGCTTAGCATTTACACCCTTGAAAGATTCCTTCATCAGCTGGCGGCCGTTGAGGGAAGCAGTTGCTGTGTAATTGGTTGAATCAAGATTACGCTTCTGAATGTAAGTATAAATTGATTCGAGTACAGCTGAAGTTGTAATTGTGTTCTGCCAGTAACCATGCTGCTGTTTTTTGAGAAGGGTATAAATCAATCTGTCTACCATTTGATCATCAGGATCAACAGTTGCAAAGGCAGAAAGAATTGCTGCGTACTGTACTGTTTCATTCTGATAACAGAACCAGTAGCCGCTCTTTGCTTTTTTAGAAAGAGTAACTCCGCGCTGATCTGGCTGCAGGTATGGTCTGATTTTTCCGTTGATAATTTTTGCTTTTTCTTTATCTGCAGGAGATTCAGAATTTGCGTAAGCTAACGAAAGGTAGGCAGTCGCATCAAGGGTGAGAGAATCTACTTTTTCGTAAAGTTCATTTCTTACGGAATTCAGAGATTTATCACCAATCAGGCTGAATACATAGCAGGCAAAAGCTTTATCGTAATCATAATAATTTGAATCACGGAAGCGTTTACTATAGCCCTTTACCTGCTGTGAAAGATAACTTGCAAGATGCTTTGAATCAATTGGAATATCATCCGGGGTATAACCACGTTTCATTGCGAGAGCATAAATGTAAAGAATTCTAAGGCTTACAAAATCAGAAGAATGAACTGAGTCAGGCCAGTAACCAAAGCCTCCGTCGAAATGCTGGTAGTCCTTCCATTTTTTAGTCCAGCTTGTGACGCATTCTTTGATATCTGCGACTTTTGAATCCATACCGAAAATGTTGATATATTCATCAAAGCAAACCAGAGGAAGAATACGTGAAGACTGCTGTTCAAGACAACCGTATGGATAATCAAAAAGATAATTTACTGAGCTGCCAAGAACTCCAAGGCGGGTTGCGTCCAGAGTAAACTTTAAGTCTCCGCGGCCTTCTTTTGCAAAGCCCGGAATAATAAGGCCTTCTTTTTCGCTGGTATTTTTGTCGCCGGAAATAGTTCCGGTCATTGTTACAGTTTCATAAACAAAGGTCTTTTCAATTCTGATTGGAGAAATGAGACGTTCGTTCAGAAGGTCAGACTTTATTGTATAAACAAGATTTACTGTTCCTTCCTTTGAAGCTGCAACATCAAAATATACTACAGTAGACTGGCCCGAAGCTACATAAACTGTATGAGTAGAATCACCGTCTACAAAGCCTTTTCCAGGAATTGTTTTACGGCCATTGAGCTTGTCCTCTTCTGTGTCTTTTGTTGGAGTAAGAACTTCGAGATTAACGGTAACCTTCTGTCCGTCTTTTCCAAGATTTGTAATGAGAACTCCACATTCGGCTGTATCGCGTTCACGAAGGCGGCGTGGCTGAACCTGCTGAATGTTTATAGGATTCTGAACTTTTACTTCTTCTTCCTGAAGGGCAAACAAATCATCTTTTACACCAAAGGCTGTAATTCGATAGGTTGTGAGGCTGTCTGGCATTTTAAAGGTAACAGTAGCTTCACCATTTTTATCTGTAATCAGAACTGGTTCAAAGAAGGCTGTTGGTCTGAAGTCTTTTCTTTCATCCTCTTTTTCTTCATCAGCTGAGGCATCTCCACCCTTAAGATTTTTTACACTGTAAGTAACCGGATCCATAAGGAGGGCACGTGAATCACCACCATAAACTCTCAGAGGGAAATTGTCTTTGTTATAGAAGAAATCAATTGGATTTGGAACGTGATAATTAATCAAATCCAGAACTCCGCGGTCTACAGCCATAGCGGTGAGTTCGGCGCCTGCATAAGGTTTTCCGCCCTTTGTTGCAGTAAACTTGATTGTGGCAGTATCACCCGGCTTATAGCTTGGTTTGTCGCATTCAACTTTTACAGTGAAAGAACGTACATAAGGATTTATTAAAAGAGGAGTAACTCCGTAGTAACCCTTTGGCTTATCAAGATCCGGCTCTCCATAATTATGAGTTGGCTGACCATGTCTTTCTGAATAAGAAGAAACAGAAACGTAAACAACAGGAACATAATTTCCGGCAACCGGAATATCAATAACTTCAGCTCCATTTTCGAAGTGGCGGATTTCTTCTGTAAAGATACCTTCGCGTTCAACAGTGATAAGATAATCACCAGATGGAAGAGGGCTTTCCAGAAGTACATGAGCAGTTTCTCCCGGATTGTACTGAGACTTATCCGGAGTCAGCTTAAGTGAATTAGAATTGTACTGATCGAACCAGCTTGAACCTGAACCTGTAACATAGAATTCATTTTTACAGAGAACCTTATTTCCACGACTGTCTTTACCGGTAATTGTAAGAGTGTACCAGCCGCTGGCTTTTGGAGTAAGCGGAAGAATGCCGTTTACAAGAGGCTTAAGGTCGCCGCTGGCATCTTCTACATCTGAACGTTCATAGCGGGTATAGATTGTGTCGTCTACACTCTGCTCGTGAACCATAGTCCACACTTCGTGAGAGAGAGAATATTCAAGCTCAGAAACCTTAAGAGGGACATCTCCTTCTGCCATCAGCTTGCCGTCTGGGTTTACAAGAATATATGGGATTTCAAGCTTGTCTCCGGCCTTGGCAAAGCCACGGGTATTTCGTGCTTTTGCGATACCAATATAGAACTGAGCAGGATTTACAAAAATATCATTCTGTGCAGCTATACGCTGATTTGAAACATCTGTTACAGAAGATTCAACATGGTAGATATATGGAGCACCGTCTGTGATTTTTTCTGACTCGCATGAAAGCGACGCAGTACCGTCTACACCAAGGACACCAGAATCATTTGAGTAATAATTTCTATCAGGATATACACCGGTGTAGAAGCTGTAACCCTTTGCTGCCGGTTCAGAAGTCTTAAAGGTTGTCGGCTGCTTGTACCAGGAAACTTCATATTTTGCGCCGCTGAGAGAGCCGCCTGCAAGATAATCTGCAGAAAGATCTGCTGAAAGTTTATCGCCGCCATAATATGAAATCTGCGGTACGGTAATAGAAGATTCAAATTTTACACGTTCAAAATCAGCAACTGTGAAGGTGATGATTTTTGTTTCATTTGAATTGCCGTTACGTGAATAAACAAGATTATAATAACCGCGATCGATATTTTCCGGAATTTTGAAGGAACCGTAGAAGCCGCCTGATTCAGAAAGCTGACCTGTAATAGGTTCAATAATTTCAGTTGAATCCCACCAGGCGCCCTTTGCTGTAATTGAGTACCAGCCGCTGTGTGGCGTAAAGGCACCGAGAAGCTGGTCTCGATCTATTCCGCGGAAGGTTACGGTTTCACCTGGTTTATAAATACCGCGGTCAACAAACATAAAGGTTCGCTGCTGAGGTGTGCGGGCTCTTTCCAGAGATGCAGTTGAAACACCTTCACGCCATGAGTTATGTGAAGCAGGAGCAAAGGCTGCCCGGTCTTTTCCGTTTACAACATAAACAAAAGAATTGCGGTTTTCATTCTGGATATTATCAATTTCATCTTCTTCATAAGTGATTACTGCAAGACCGTTTTTATCTGTTTTGCCTTTTGCAAAAAGCTTGTCGTAAGTTGCTTCATTTCCATAAACAAAGATTTCCTGAGGTTTATATCCGCCTTTTTCCCATCTCTGGTAATCATTTAAATTATGAACGATATAAACATCAGCACCTTCAACAGGCTTTCCCGTAGCAAGACTTCGCACCATTACAACAGCCTTGTTTATTGACATTCTGGCAGTGATTCCCAGGTCTGTTACCTGAACAACACCGTTCATGCTTGACTTTTCAACTTCGTATTGCTCTTTCCAATGATTGTATTCCCGATAGTTGGCAACAGCTTCAAAACGAACAAAGCCATAGCCGTCTGTAAGGAAAGGATCAAGATCAAGTTCCTGGAAATTACGCTGATTCTTTTCGCCAAGATCTATGTCCTTAAACATTTCTGGATTCTTGTTATATTCGTAAAGTCCGTTTCCAGAAGGACGGTCGGTTTTCTGAAGATACAATTTTCCGCTCAAAAGATTCTGATGTTCAAAAATCATCTTGTGAGGGAACTGAGCTTCCAGCATTGTTGTTCCGTGATTCTGGAATTTTACATAGGCTTTTTCCAGCGGAGTTTTAAAGTTGTAAGAAGCTTTTGCGGAAGTAAGAGGCTGTCCATATTTGTCTTTTAGATTTGTTCCAAAACTTACGGTGTGATTCTGATTATAATCAAAAGGAAGATTACAAAGTTTTACAGTGCGTCCGTTTACAACAATATTTGCTTCTGTAATTTTGTTTCCGCCATCATAAGTAATATTTTCAACTAACGACTGTTTGTCTGGAGTTTGTGAAAAATAAATAGTAAGAGGCCAGCTGTATTTTGCAGAAGAGTATTCTGTCATACCTTCTACTTCACTGATTTTAAAAGGAAGAAGGGTATCGTAGCTTTCTGAACTGCCTTCATTATTTTTTACAGTTACTTTAGTTCCGTGCGGAACTTCACTTTTGATTTCTACAAGCCAGGTATTTGTGCGGCCTGCTTCTTCATCAAATTCGGCATGGTTAGACCACATGTGGAAGATATCTTTATAAACAGGTTTAACTTCATACTGAGATTGAAGACCGTTTACATAGACTTCCAGATTTCTCTTTATTGAATCCAGAGTAGTGGTGTAATTTGTTCGCATAACAAAGCGGTTTTCATAAGGCGGGAGGGCACCTGTGTTCCAGTTGTAAGCACAGTCGCTCTCTTTAATATATCCACCCCAAAGGTTTGTAACTTCTACTGGATCTGCCTGTGTTTCAAAAACAGTTTCTCCGGTTATCTTTTTTCCGTCGGCAGATTTAAGATCTGATTTTATTTTGATTGTATAGCGGACAGTAGGATCTGCAGGAAGATCAGATTCAAAGCTCAAATGTTTTGTACCATACCAGCGGAAGGTTCCCGGAAGGTTAGGTTCAATAGACATGATGTCTGAAGTTGTCTGAGGTTTATCTAAGCCCTGAAGAGAACGTACAGGGCGGGAGAAGATAACATAAAAGGTTGGATGATTTTCTCCGCCAACAATCTTTCCCTGAGGTCCCCAGTCTTCTACAAAAAACTCTTTTGTAGTGTCATCTTCTTCGGCTTCATCGTTTGGCTTATAGTCCTGAAGTGAAGCCTTTTTTGTTACGTATTTTGTTACGTAATCTGAAAGCTTTCTGATGCCTGGAATTACAGACTGGCTTTCTTCGTTTTTATCAGAATTTTTTGAAGCTTTTTTTCCTGATTTTTTCTGGTTCTGAGCAGCTTCCGTAAAAAGTGAATCAGGATATTCCGGAGTATAATCAAGGGCAAAGAACTTATTTACAGAATCGTAATCAACATAATTAGAAGAATCTGTACTCAGTTTTAAAGCATTGCGCTCTTTGTAAACCGGAGCCTCTTCGGAATAGGAATCGGCATTAAAAGGTGTTCCGGCATAACCGGCAGCATTTCCGGATTTTTTACTTCCTTTTGCTTTACCGGCATCATCCGTAACAGGGTTTTCCGGGCTCTGTGAATTTGACTTTTTGCAACTAACGACCGTTAGGCTGGCTGCAAAAACCGCAGTAACAATTAAGAGAAAGAAACAGGATTTTTTCATAAAAGCCTCGTATTTTTTATATATTTTTCATTCAGGATTTTTCTGCAAACTTTGCTTTATCAGCATAAGAAATATTCGGAACATTTTAATTCCATAATCTCATATTATAAGGGATATGTCTGTATTTTGCTAGAATTTCGCGGAAGTGAAAAAAAGTCTAAAATCAGTTTTTTATTTTCCGATAATAGAAGTATGAGAGCATCTAATAAGTCTAGTTTCATAACCGGAGTCGCTTTGCTGTCGCTTGCGGCCCTTTTTACTATCAGTTTGATTCTTTTACCCCTGGATTATGGTGTAAGTGGTCCAGGTCATAATAATATTTTGTATTTACTCGGAGATATGCTGTACTCGGTTTACGGCTTTTGCAGCATTCTGATTCCGGCTTTTCTGCTTGTTTCAGGCCTTTCCTGCTTTGCTTCTAAGTGGACTGCCCGCAAAACTCTCCGCCTTTTAACTGCACTTATTCCATTTTTTACCTGTGTAGTTACAGAAAGCATAATTCGTTCTATAGTAAAAGTTGATCATTCTCCGTTTGCTATTGTAAAAATCCTGATTGCCCTTGTTACTGGTGCTATGCTCGTTGTTATTGAGTATCTGGGAACCGGTATTATTGCAGATAGAATTAACCATGGTGGATTTAAGAATTTGAGAAAGCCGGTAAAAAAGGCTTCTGCAGATGGCTTTGAAGAGATTGGTGTGCTTTCGGATGATGGTTCTGATGAGGCTGCAGCTGGTGAAACCGAGGGTGGTGACGAAAATGCGCTTCCTGAGTTTAAGAAGCTGTCGAAAATCAAGGTTCCTAAAGAGACTTTATTTGGTAAGCTTAAGAATAAATTCAAAAAGGCTGACTCAGAAGATGATGAAGATGAGGACGAAGTTTCCAAGAAGGGAAGTATTTTTGATGCAATCCTAGATGATGTTCAGCCTTATGAAGAAGTTGCAGAAGAAACTGCAGTAGATGAAGAATCTGAAAAGAAAGACGAAACTGTAAAAGCAGACAATACTGCTTCTGCAATATCTATTCCTCCTGCAACAGAAACAGAGGCTACAGCTCAGGGTTCTATGCTTACTCAGGAAGAATTTGCAGCTCTTACAACTCAAGAAGCTCCTGCAGAAGAACTTGAATGGCCAGGCCTTCCTCCACAGCCGGAAAATCTTCCTCCAGAGTATGATGCAGATTTTGATGAAAATGACCCTGCTCTTGAGTTCCCTCCAAAGGATGAAGCTCCGGTTGAGGCTGCTAAGGTTGCAGAAGCTCCAAAGGCTGTAGCAGTGCAGACAACTGCCGTACAGACAGCTCCAGCATCTCAGACAGCTGCCGCAGATCCAAATGATCCATACGCTGCAACCCGCTATATTGATTCGGTTGTAGAAAATCCTCTTTATCCTCATAAAATTGTTATAAATGATGACCCGGCTGCTCCTGAGTCTGAGGAAAAAAAAACTCCAGCTCAAGCAGTAACTGAAAAACCAAAGTATCCAACCCGCATCCAGATTAAAGATGAAGCAGTTTATGAGACTAAAAATGAACCTGAAGTTTCTGATGCTGATGGATATGTAGAAGATGAAACTCTTCCATTCCTGGATTTTGATATTGAAGAACCGGCTATCAATACAAAGCCTGCAATTCTCACAAAGCAGGAAAAAGAGACTAAAGCAGCGGCTGCAGAAGAAACTAACTATCGTTCGGTAGGAGAGTATTTTGCTGATGACGAAGATGGCCCAAAAATCTCAACTAAAGAAAATCTCTATAACTACTTTGAAAATGTAGATAAAAAGAAAACTGCAAGAAAGATTGAAGATCCTTATGCAGCAGAAAATAAGGGTGATTCAGATTCTGATGACCTTGAAGATGTAGAAGATAATCCTCAGATTTTTGATCAGCTTGCCCAGCAGCAGGAACAGGAAGAAGAAGAGGAAGTAAATATTTCTACTGCGGCTGCCAGCGTTTTCAAAGAAATGGATGCAGATATCAGAAAAACTATGCCGGCTAAGGTTGCTGCAGGTCCTGCTCACGGCGGTGCAACAAACCTCACAAAGGATGAACTTTCTGATTTCTTTAATGCACAGCAGGCAGAAAACACACCTAAGACAAAAGAAATTGCAGCAAACCCACCAAAGACACATCGTGCTACAAAGAAGGGGGCTTATGTAATTCCTTCAGATTTGCTTACAGCCTATAAAGACGACCAGTACTGGATTATCGACGATGCAACAAAGCAGGCTTCTCTCAACCTTAAGCAGACCCTTGCTGAGTTTAATATTGAAGCTGATATTACAGGAATCAAAAAAGGTCCTGTAGTTACAATGTTCGAAATCCTGCCGGCTCCTGGCGTAAAGCTCAGCAAAATCGTTGCCCTTCAGGATAACATCGCCCTCAGCCTTGCAGCTCAGTCTGTCCGCATCGTTGCGCCAATTCCTGGTAAGCAGGCTGTTGGTATTGAAGTTCCAAACCGCAACCGCTCAGTTGTAGGCTTCCGCGAAATTATTGAAATGGATCTTCCTGAATGGAAGAAGATGGCTGTTCCTGTTGTTCTTGGAAAAGACATTCTGGGTAAGGCTCAGCTGATTGACCTTGTAAAAACACCGCATATGCTTATTGCAGGTGCTACTGGTTCTGGAAAGTCTGTTTGTGTAAACTCGCTGATTCTTTCTATTTTGTATAAGAGAAGCTTCGAAGACGTAAAGATGATTCTCGTTGACCCTAAGGTTGTTGAGCTCAAGCTTTACAATAATATTCCACACCTTTTGACTCCGGTTATCACAGAGCCAAAGAAAGCCCTTCAGGCTTTGCAGTGGTGTCTCTGCGAAATGGAACGCCGCTACGCCTTGCTGGACAGCATGGGTGTTCGTGACATTTCTAACTACAATGCAAAAATCAAAGAGCAGAAAATCTGTACAGAAAAACTGCCTTATATCGTTGTTATTATTGATGAGTTTGCCGACCTTATGGCAACAAGCGGTAAGGAGCTTGAAAATATCGTAGCCCGCCTTACAGCGATGAGCCGTGCAGTAGGTATCCATCTTGTACTTGCAACACAGCGTCCTTCTGTAAACGTAATTACTGGTTTGATTAAGGCTAACATCCCGACCCGTATTGCCTTCATGGTTGCAAGCCGTACAGACTCGAATATCATTATTGATACTGTTGGTGCTGAAAAGCTTCTTGGTCGTGGTGATATGCTTTACGCTTCTGCTGTGGACCCTGCTCCTATCCGAATCCAGGGAACCTTTGTAAGTGACCAGGAAGTTGAAAATGTAGTTACCGCTGTAAAAGATTACGGCGAACCGGATTATATTGACGAAGAAATCTTTGTTGAAGATGATGACGAAGATGCAGCACGCGACCTCTTTGGCGAACCAATGAGCGACGATGATCCATTGTATGATCAGGCTCTCGAAATCGTTGTTCAGAGCGGCAAGGCCAGCGCAAGCTACATCCAGCGCCGTCTCAAAATCGGTTACAACCGCGCAGCCCGCCTCGTAGAAGAAATGGAAGAGCGAGGTATTGTAGGTCCTGCAAACGGAAGCAAACCTCGCGAGGTAATCCACGTTCCATGATTTTAGTAATTCTTTCTTTTATCGCCGGCATCGCTTTCTGCGCCGCCGGCGTATATTTTCTCTTGCCACGATATTTAGACAAACTCAACGAAGCAGCTTCAGACAAGTCTCCAGAAACTCAGCGCAAAAATCAGCTTCGTGCCAAAAGCAGCGGCTATGTAGCTTTGGGCCTTGGAGCTTTGACAATTGTCTTTGCTTGTATGATGTTGTCTTTCCCTCAGATTACTTCACCACTTGTGCTGGTGTATATGTTTTTCTTGCTGGCTGCTGTTAGTGTGCTGCTGGTGATGTATAAATAGGCTGCTTTCGAATATCTTGTAATTAAAGTCATACAATATTGAATAACTATATTTGCTAATATTCTTGTGTTATACTATTAACATGAATATTAAACAAATTTTGAAAACAATTTATGCATTGACTTTAGTTTCGATTTTAATGTCATTTACATCCTGCAATGGGAATGTAACATCTACAGCAGCACCTGAACCACAAATAAGTATTTCAGCTTTGGGTCTTGACGGTAAAGCATACGTCACATGGGCAAATGAGAACATCTCAAACTATACCCTTAGTCTTAATGTAGATCCTGCACCTGATACAGGAGATTTTCCGCGTGCACTTACAAATGAGGAAAGAGAGAAAAACTTCTTATTCATAGAAGGACTTCAGAACGGAACAGAATATACTCTTACTTTAGAACTTGGAAATTCTACTTCAACAAGAAAAACAACTAAAGTAACTCCTTCTGCAAACAGCGTGCCTGAACACACTTATGATGGCAGCAGTACAAGTTCCTTTATTGAACTTTCCGATGGTGCTGTTGCAATTCGAATTAAAAATGCAGAAGGAAAAAATATTTCCTATGCGAATGTAAATACAAGCAGCACTCAAACTGTTTCTGCTTCTTTGCTGCAGCGTTTTGTAGATATTTCTGAATCTGGAAGTACTCAAAATATTACTATTAAAAACGGGGTTACTGCTCAAAACAACATAACAGCACCTCTTATCAAGCATTATGTTCAATCTGCTGATTTTAGTGGGAAAACAATATTAGATAGAAATAATTCAGTTAACAGCACTTTTGAAAAAACTAATCCACAAATTGGTCAAACACGTTACATTTATACGGAGCAGGATGCAAACTTTTCAACATATAAACAGGAACTTATGACTCTTTATGCCATTGGATATGCTCCAGGTTCAGAAAATATAGCATGCCTTGTCTGGGCAAAGGAAGAGGATCTAAGTACAAATAGTTCTGGGGTAAAAACCAGTTTAGGTGTTATACGGGATATAGCTGCTAAATTTCTAAAGTTTTATAAACTAGAAGAGAAGATTTTTGGTACTACAAGTGCTAACCTTCTTACAAACACAAATTCCACAAGTTCTTATATCAGCATGTCAAATAATGGACCTACAAAAGATTACGTAAATATAGTCCTTTATGATATTGGAAAAGATGGAATAGAGGGAACCTGCGGAATAACCGGATATTTTGATGCTAAAGACTATTATACAGCTTCTACAGTTAATTACAGTAATGAAGGAAAGTATCTTTACATAGATATTCCATTCTGCAACTACGAAAAAATCGGAGGCAATGTGAGTTATGGAGGCAATTACAACTCTGTGAGCGATATTATTTGTGGTTCTATTATTCATGAATACCAGCATATGATAAATTTTAATCAAAAGAACAATATTGCTGGGATAAAAAGAGTAGATACCTGGTACAACGAAATGCTTTCTATGTTGTGTGAAGATCTTTTTGGTGATGCTCTAGGAATAGAAGCTGGAGAGAAAACTTATAATAATTTCATTCCAGCTTTTAACGACTACTATTATAATTCCGGGTTGAGAAAAAATAATGAAAATTATCCCTGGATTTCGGATGCTGTTTCATATACCTTTGGAAGCTTTCTTTTACGAAACTATGGTGGAACGAGTCTTATCCACGAAATGAGTAAAAATAATACACAAGGGGCAGAAAGTGTTGTGGCTGCAGTAAATACAGTAAACAGCACTAATCTTTCCTGGAATGACATTCTTAAAGAATACGTAAAAGCAACTTCATTCCGTGCTTCTTATGCTAAAGGAAAAAATATTCCTAATCATAATATTACCAGAACTGGTACGAATTGGACGGAGAGTCTTAATATTGAAAATTTCAAAGTGAAAACTCAAAATGATATACTTGGGACCAAGTTTTCTGGAGGTAATATTTCCACATCTATTATTGGGTTTAATCTTTGGGATGAAGACTATGGAAATGATATTTCATCTGATAATCAGAAATATTATGGTCCGCTTTTGTTAAAGTACGATGAAAGACTTGAACTACAGCCTGAAGGAGTAATTTTTCATTCTATTGGTGTGGCCGATAGTAATGATATTCTGCTTTTCTTTACAGACCCAGCTACAAGCAACCAGAAGCTCTGGATATTTATTCAGGATGCTTTTGAAATGACTTCACAGGATAGCACATCTTCAATTGTACAAGATTAATGATAAACTTCTTGTAGACTGTATCAGTAATTTTGGGGGCGTTGCGGGGGCTTCCCCCGCTGGAAGGGGTAGTGAGCAACGAAGTGCGAGCCAGGGGAAGGCCTTCCCCTCCTATACCAGAAATTCTTCTGCGATTTTTTTGATGAGGCTGGTGTTCAAGGGCTGGTCGGATGTTTCGTGAGTTGTAATCAGGTTTTTGCCGGGGAAGATGCCGTTTTTTGCAAAAAGGTTTAGTTTTCGGACGGTGCCGGTGGCGTACTCAATATCATCCATGCGGCCAAAATGTTCCCAGAGAAACTCTTTGTGGGTACGTGGGTTCAGGCAGAGGAAATCTGGATGGACGGTAATTTTTGTGCCGTCCTCGGCAAGCAGTTTTATTGGAAACTCATAGTGGTATGGAATATTCATGCGATTCAAAGTGTCTGCAATTAAGATTTCTGATTTTGAACGAACTGCTTCGCCTTTTGCTGTAAGGTAATTTTTGTTTTCTGGTGAAAAATCTTTTTTATAAGAAATTGTCTGCCAGCGGGAAGCAAACTCCTGATCTGAAAGTTTTACAGAAGCCACCAGCAGGCGGCGATTTTTATGCAGTTTTGAATAGACATCTTCTGCAAACATGTGATTTTTTACTAACTTTGTGTATGTCCTCAAAAAGGCAGAAAGAAATTTTAATTCAGTCTTTGTTGCAGCAACAATTTTTTTGTCATAGTCTTTTTGTGCCAATTGTGCAGCTTGTTCTTTCTGTGTGGCGGGAATATATTTTCCTGTGTGATCTGTTGGTTTAGTCCTGTGATAGTATTGTACGGAATGATTACTCTGGGTAATTCTGAGAGTTCCTTCAGGTGACTTCTTTAATGCGCGAAGCTTAAGGTCGAGCAATGCAGTGAGTTCTGCCATTCGGGCACGAGAAAGCTGTTCCAGCTCGCTGGCATCTATAGAGAGACTCTCGTTTGTCTTAAAGTTTGTGAAAGACATAGTTTAAATATAAGTATAGATTACAAAATCGACAAGAAAATATGAAATTTTTTAGCTTCAGGCTGGGAAAATACGGCTAAGACTGAGTAAGAATGATACGTTTAGCCGTAAAGGTCGTAGAAAAATTATGAGGTTTATAAGGATAGTCTTTCTGATTACGGCTAAAACTGGTGGATTTTAGAAAATTAGCCGTAATTCCTTTACAGAATTAATAATTTTTCTGAAATTATAAAAGCTGTTTACGGCTAATTGCATGTAAAGCGGACACTGTTAGCCGTAGAGTATTAAGAAAAGCACAATTGCCAGTAAGAATTGATCTTTACTTTACGGCTAATTCGATGATAAAAGTTCCAATTTGGCTGTAAATTTTTAAGCAGGGGCGTTGCGGGGATGTGCCCCGCAGAGGGGGTAGCGGAAAAGACCGCAGGGAGGGAGCGAGGCGGAGCCGAGCGAGCGGACGAGGACTTTGGAGCGAGGGGGAGACTTCCCCCTCCTGGATTCTGAAACAGGCACAAGCTGCTTTTGAGATATTATTTCGACAATAAAAAACCGGACCGCTCTTGCAGCCCGGGTTTTTTACGGATTTTCTATTTTAGCCTTAAGCCTTACTTCATGAAGTAAGTCTTAATCGGTGGGAAGCCGTTGAAGGCTACTGAGGCGTAAGTTGAAGTATAAGCGCCTGTAGAGAGCCAGTAGAGTTTATCGCCGGCTTTCAGGGAAATAGGGAGCTTGTACTTGGCGTCTTCGTACATGATGTCCATGCTGTCGCAGGTTGGGCCGGCGATGATAACGATGCCTTCTTTTTCGCCTGGTTTGTCGCGGCTGGTTACTACAGGGTATTTGATTGATTCGTCGAGAGTTTCGATGAGACCGTTGAATTTTCCGGCGTCTACGTATACCCAGCGGGCCAGTGCGGTGTTGTTTTTGCGGCTTGTCAAAATAACTTCTGAAGTTAAGATTCCGCTGTCGCCAACAAGTGAGCGGCCTGGCTCAAGAATAATCTCTGGAATATCATCTCCAAAGTCTTCCTGAATATAACGTGTAATTTCTGATGCATATTCTGCGAGTGTGTTTGTTGGTTCGATGTAGCTTGCAGGGAAACCACCACCCATATTAATCATGCTCAGGCGGATTCCTTCTTCTTCTTCGAGGGAAGTGAAAAGATATTTTACCTTAGCAATAGCGTCGTTCCACTGACCAATATCACGCTGCTGGCTACCTACGTGGAAGCTGATTCCGTATGGTGTAAGACCAAGGTCACGGGCAAGTACGAGTAAATCATATGCCATATCAGGGTGACATCCGAACTTGCGGGAAAGAGGCCAGTCTGCACTAACTGAATTTTCTACGAGGATGCGCACATAAATACGTGAACCTGGAGCATTCTTTGCAATCTCCTTGAGGTCGTCCTTGCTGTCTGTAGCAAACATGCGGACACCTTTGTCGTAGAAATATTTAATGTCCTTTGCCTTTTTGATTGTATTTCCGTAAGAAAGTCTGTCTGGAGATACATTAAATTTTGAAATCAAATCCAGCTCATAGCGGGAAGCGATATCAAAGTTTGAACCCATATTTGCGAGCATTTCGAGTACTGGCTCACCAGGGTTTGATTTCATAGCATAATAAATTCTGGCATACGGAAATGAATCTCTTAATCTGATGTAGTTCTGTTTGATTGTGTTGAGATTGATTACGATATTTGGAGTTTCCAAATCTTTAGAAAAGTCGAGAAAACGCTGCCAGTCCTTATCGCTGACATAATCGTTACGATTAAACATTTAGACCACCTGTTTTAATGGAAAAATGTAAAATAACCGGTGTATTCGCAGCTAATCAACAAACGGGAATCATGGCTGCGAGCGATCCGCCAACGTTGGTAAGGAACCCTTAATTTTTCAACGTTCGGGGAATAATAACAAAAATCATAAATATAGTTAATTACTTTTTAAAAATTTTTAAAAAATTGTTTTATTTGATTTTGTACAATTTATTTAGATATTTTTAACTTGTTTTTTTCGTTTTGAGAATTATGAAAATAAAATCTTTCTTATATCAATATTTCCATTTTTTTTCATCAAAATTAAACCTATCACAAGGTTCATTTTGATTTAGTGGCAACCATTGATGCTTTTCAATCTGTTTATTAACAATACATTTCCCATTCAAATAATTCTTACAATGCTCACATCTGGAACAAGTTCTCAAAAATAATTCTGATGATCCAAACTCATTTTTTATGGCTTGTATTTCTTCTGGTAATGTATATGGAGATTTTTTATTGCGAGAACTTTCTTCGAGCATTATATATTTAAAATAATTCTTATTTCTGATTGCTTTTGGCAAAATTCCTTCTGATATACAAACATCCAGAAAATATTCAAAAAGGAAAGGTTTTTTATTTAAAATCGAATATTGATATAAATCAAATATATATCTTCTCATATCTTTGCATAAAGCCAATGCAGAAAGATAATAATCAAAAAGTGCTCTTTCCTTTTTATGAATTATTTTCACTTTAACTACGTAGCAAATGTAATTCATAAATGAAAGAGTTTTATCTGCAAGTGTAGGAATTGTTTTATCGTCACTTCTATGGAATGCTTCGTTATACCAATCTTTATCATAATCATTCATAAGAATGAAATCCTGAATATCTTTATTTTTCCATAATTTATGTAAAAGAGAATCAAGATATTCTGCCCTTCTGTTATTATTTGATTCACGCCATTGAAAAAGAGCAATAATACCGCCACAAGCGGCAACTATAAGTTCAATATTATCTAAAAGGAATGAAAAAAATGTTTTCATATATATAAACTATAAACTTTTTCTTATTTTTTGTTTATAGTTATAAATGGAGATTTTAAAAAATGGAAATAAAAAAGATTAAATCTTTTTCATCAGAAGATTTAAGAAAACTGTTTTCTTCAGTTGAATGGAAGTCTGCGGCATATCCAGAAAAATTAGTTTCAGCATTTGAGA
>JAEEGJ010010785.1_pt1 | contig 23555 bp, 22 predicted proteins | sample 8958761 | NCBI WGS metagenome assembly JAEEGJ01 (sample SAMN16246546, study PRJNA631951) | gut metagenome | biome: gut microbiome; feature: rumen; material: RS-attached | host: Bos | place: Iran: Karaj | collected 2018-10 | reverse complement strand
GATATGCGACCGCATGAACGACGCACTCTCTGGCGACGACAACGAGAGCGGCATGTTCGTCACATTCTTCCTCGGACTCGTCGACCTCACCACCGGTCACCTCGACTTCTGCAATGCCGGTCATAATCCCCCCGTCATCGGTGGCGGCGAGAGTCACGGCGATTTCCTGAAGATGATTCCCAATGCCCCCATTGGCCTCTGGCCCGGACTCGAATACAAGGGCGAGAGCATCGACACCATCAAGGGCCGCCCCCTCTTCATCTACACCGATGGTCTGAACGAGGCCGAGAACCCACAACAGCAACAGTTCGGTGACGAGCGCCTGCTCAACATCTTCCGCACCACCCGATTCGACTCCGCCCGCCAGGTCATCGACACCCTCAAGGCCGAAGTCGAAGCCCACCGCAACGGCGCCGACCCCAACGACGACCTCACCATGATGTGCCTCCGCCTCTAGTGACCCAACGACACAAAAGGGTCAGACCCCTTTGTGTCGTCCCCCCGCTCCGTCGTCAGACCGTGACCTACGTCCTGGTCTAATCGCCCAGACCTTCTCCCGCGTCCTGCCGACTCCGGCTCCCACCCACCCTATAAAAAGGTGGCTCCTCGCCCCCTTACACCCCTCGGTGTTTTAGCATGGTATTAGTGTGGGCTGCGCAGCCCATAAAAAAAATAAGCCAGACCTATGATGGTCTGAGCTTACCTTCGCTCGACGCTTTGCGGCGCTTGCTACTGAAAGGACGCAAGAATGTCTGAGCGACAGGAGGAGCGGTTAAGCCTCCCTAGAACCGATGGAGCAGCGAGAGGAGAGCAGAGTTCGCTCTGGCTATCCCGAGTCGTGAAAGAGGTCGAACGTTGTTCAAAGGGAGGTTTGGTGGGTCGTGTTTCTTTGGTTCTTTTTCTTTGCGACAAAGAAATGAACATAACCTTTTTGCTTCTTTTTCGAAAAAGAAGGTTGTAAGCCATCTGGCGGAACTGTTCAATTGTCATGTATGTCATACGCGATAGATTAAAATACCGCGCAAAGGTACGTACAAAATCTCAGGTGGACAAGACGGGGTTTACTGATGGCTTACATTCATTCTTTTAGACATCCGATTGGAACTACTAACACCCCATCCTCTGGACGCTTGTATGCATAGTCACCAACACCTGTCAAAACCATTAAGAAGGAAGGCTTCTTCATCTTAGTAGTATCAATCTTATCTGATAGTGCTTTTAGACTCTCAGCCCCTTCTTTTATTAATTCATACCCTCCGAGCTTTACTTCTATCAGACCGTAAGAACCATTTCGAAGATGAACGACCGCATCGCACTCAAGATTATTCTTGTCCCTGTAGTGGTAGACCTTTCCATCCAACGACTCTGCATAGACACGTAAATCCCTCACAGCAAGTGTTTCAAAAATAAGGCCAAACGTATTCAAGTCATTAATCAAATCGTTTGGACCCAAACCCAAAGCTGCTGTAGCAATGGATGGATCTATAAAATATCGAGTATCCGAAGTCCTGATAGCTGTCTTACTCCTCAAATTTGGATTCCACGCAATAGAATCTTCTATAACAAAGATTTCCCTTAGCGCCTTAATGTAACTGTACACTGTATTCTCAGACATTTGCTCATCACCGTTGTTCTTGATGTCGGCCAATATTGTTCCAGCCGTTGCTTGACTAGCCTGGTTACGAGCATAAGAACGCATGATGCGTTTGGCTAGTTCCTCATCCCTATCTACATCATCCACTCTCTTGATATCACTATTAACCACAGAGTCGAAATAGTCGAATGCTTGTGCAAGAGCAGCTTTATCGCTCTTTTTCAGCACAGCCTTTGGCCATCCACCTCGACAAGTAAGATATGCGAGTCTATCCAAATCTATATGGCTTTCACCATCAACAGACTCTGGATTCTTAAATAATTCACCCAAACTTACCATTCCTGTTGAGTCTTCCGACTCCCATAATGTCATCGTACGTAACTTAAGACGTGAAATTCTTCCAGTTCCAGTATGATGTATCTGTTCCTCCTGTATCACATTTCCCTCTTTATCCTTCTTCGGTTTAGGAGGTACAGCAGAACCTGTCAGTATAAACTGTCCATCATCCTCTCGTCTATCCACCTCATTTCTCACCGCATCCCAAAACTGGGGAGCAATCTGCCATTCATCTATCAGCCTTGGCGTATCACCAACCAAAAGTTTCGTAATATTCGTTTTTGCAAGAGCTAAGTTCTGACTCAACTTATCAGGATCTGCCATTGACAGAACACTACCTGCCTGTTGCTTAGCTAATGTTGTCTTACCACAGAACTTTGGTCCCTCAATTAGAACAGCACCTGAAGCTTCCAATTTATCTGCCAGTATTTGGTCTGCAATTCTTTTCTTATATTCCATCTTCTTGACTATTTTGGTGCAAAGATACAAATTAAATTTCAAATTCAGCCACTTTTTTAACAATAAATGTGGCAGTTGGCCGATTTTTAATGTGGCAGTTGGCCGATTTTTAATGTGGCAGTTGGCCGATTTTTAATGTGACAGTTGGCCGATTCTCGTTTGGTTATTTGGCGCAATTTCATTTGGTTATTTGGCCAAATTGCATCTTCTCTCTGCCGCTTATACTACGCGCAGCCCATAAAAAGACCCAAGCCAGACCTATGATGGTCTGAGCTTACCGAAATGTCTGAGCGACAGGAGGAGCGGTTGCATCCCCCTATGTAGGGGGCCTTGGGGGTAACAGTCTTCTTTGGTTCTTTTTCTTCTGCTGACAGAAGAAATGAACAAAACCCTTTTGGTTCTTTTCGAAAAGAACAAACAGTGAGCACAAAGCCAAGCTTGTTTGAGCTCTGTCGAGTCGTGAGGACTTTAGCCTGCAGATTAAGCATAAAAAAATATGCTTAATCTGAAAACAGGACATAAAGCACTGACTACCAATCATATATATGTTATTCGCTAAGGTTTGAAATATACAACATCATGTCCATTAAGGTATGATTATAATTTCTATTTTGCACGTTTATTGCATTTTAAGCATAAGAAAATTTGTTTAGTTTGCAAAAAGTTTGTATCTTTGCAAAAAAAATATGGGCATATGGAGTATACGGATTTACTTGAGAAGCAAATTATAGGAAGGTTACGAATTGATAATCCTTGGTGGGTTGATGGTTCCATTCCTTCGTTTTATAAAGATATGACACCAAGATTGTATCTTGACATCTTTTATCCGCTGGTGAGGGATTTCAGCGTTAATAGAGCTTTGATATTAATGGGGCCAAGACGTGTAGGTAAAACTGTGATGTTATTTCATACTGTGCAACGTCTTATAGATGAAGGCATTTCAGCTCAAAATATAATATACATATCTGTAGAGACTCCCATTTATAACAAGATCTATTTAGAACAACTTTTCAATTTAGCTAAGCGGGCATTGGGAAAGCAAGAAACAGACAATTCAACATATTATGTACTTTTTGATGAGATTCAATACTTAAAAGATTGGGAAGTGAACTTGAAATCGCTCGTAGATACATATCGTAATGTGAAGTTTGTTGCATCGGGGTCAGCTGCAGCTGTATTGAAAAAGAAAAGTAATGAGAGTGGAGCAGGACGATTTACTGACTTCAGTCTACCACCACTGACCTTTTATGAATATATCCACATTCGTCAGTTCCAAAATATCGTAAAGGATACAACCATCTTTTGGCACGATCACGATATTCCATTTAAAGGTGCAGTAGATATTGAGCGATTTAATGAGTATTTCATTGATTACATTAACTATGGCGGATACCCGGAAGTGGTTTTTTCCGAAACTATTAGAGAGGATCCTGGACAATTCATAAGACATGATATTATAGATAAGGTACTTTTACGTGACTTGCCCAGCATCTACGGAATATCTGATGTACAGGAGTTGAATTCCCTTTTCACAATGATTGCATATCATTCTGGGAAACAATTCTCATACGAAGGTTTGTCAAAAGAATCGGGTGTTCGAAAAGATCTTTTGAGAAAATATATAGAATACCTAGAGGCCGCTTTCTTAATTAAGGTGATTCACAGAACAGACGATACTGCAAAGCGATATCAGCGAGAAACCAGTTTTAAGATATATCTTACAAACCCGTCACTTCGTTGTGCGTTGTTCCAGCCAATAAAGGACTCGGATGAGGAAATGGGAGATATTGTTGAGACGGCAGTTTACGCACAATGGATTCCGAGAACAGGTACCAATATTTGCTATGCCAATTGGAAGAACGGAAGGAAAGATCAGGGTGAAGTTGATATCGTGGGGATAAACCCTGCTAAACTTAAACCTGAATGGGCAGTGGAGATTAAATGGACGGATAGTTTTTTTTACAGTCCACAAAATCTTCTCTCACTCAAATCGTATATGGAGAAGAATGAAATGGATTACGCAATGGTGACTACCAAAACTGAAACTGGCATGAAGGATATGCCATTTGGTAAACTACAGTTTATTCCTGTGGCGTGCTATGCATATACTGTGGGCAGAAATACTTTGACTTCTATGAAGAATTCTTTTGGAATATAAAGAATCCTTCGCCATAAGCCAGACCTATGATGGTCTGAGCTTACCTTCGCTGGGTTTTATCGCTTATTCGAGCGTAGCGAGTCTTAAGAACCAGCCAGGTTCTATGATGGTTCTGGCTACCTTAATGAGATTTTCAAAATTGTGGTTTTCCCAATTTTGGAACTGCATCCTCCCCTTGCGGGGAGGCCTTGGAGGGGCGAATGCTTTCTTTGGTTCGTTTCTTTCGCGCCGAAAGAAATGAACAAACCTTTCTGTTTTCTTTAAAAAGAAAAAAAGGGAGAGTCCCTTTACAAAAGGAACTCCCCCTCAAAAATTTAAGATCCCGTATCAAACCCACCGGAATCACCGCCGCCAGTGTCACCGCCACCTCCGGATTCACCGCCTGTCGAATCGCCACCTCCGGTCGATCCAGGTTCATCGCCCGTTCCAGGCTCATCGGTCGTACCACCGCCAGTCTGGCCGCTCGAGCCACCGCTCTGCGAAGAACCGCTCTGGCCACCGGTGTCACCGCCCGACGGATTCGCCGGCGTCACCCATCCGCTGCGAACCCCATTCGTCTCATCATCCGGATGCAAGAACACCCTCCTACTCGTAATACCACCATAGCTCTGCACACTCGCGTCAAACGCCGCCTGACCCATGTAACTCTCCAACACCGAAGAATCCACCGTCAGTCGCTGCGAACTCACCGTCAGGTTCTTCTGCTCGTCCTCACGGCTATGCACCCACGCCGCAGCACCGTTCTCAATCGACGTCCCCATACCCAGGAACCCGCCGACGCTCGAGAAACCCAGACTCGTCACCACCGTCCACAACAGCGTCTCGTCCGTCACGTCCAGCTTCACCTTCCAGCCCCTGATCTTCGCGCGAGGCACACCCTGCGAGTCCACCTTCTGCTCACCATAGAAGAACGTCAGCTGGTCACCATCCTCCCAGTCCTCGTTCAGCGACTCCACAGCCACAGAGAAGTCCGCCAGCGTCGTGTCCTCGTTGATCACCAGGTCACCCAGCGCGATGTCCGTCACCAACACGCCCTCACCGTTCATCTCGTACTCGATGCCCTGCAACTTTCCGTTCGAGATCTTGTACGGCGCCAACACACACCCGCCGTTATCCAACTCACTCTTCTTCAGATACACACACGTCATCCGCACGTTCTCCTTGATAAACGCGTTGTAGTCACTCGTACCCGCAGGCAGCCCCTCATGACTCTTCTTCAGCGTCTTATGAAACTGCGTGTACACTGCCCCCAGGTTACCCCACGCCATGCGCAGCTCACCCTGAGCCTTCGTTCTCAGTGGCGTCTCCGGCTGCTCCGGAGCTACATATACAGCCACCTTACCACTCTTCGTCTGCTGAAACTGCAGCGGTCCAATCTTCCCGCTCAGCTCCTTCAACAATCCAGTTGCTTTTCCCATAATTCAATTCCTTTCTTTACTTTTTTGATTAAACTTAAATTTTCCGCTCGACCCGAAGGGGCGCTTGCTACCAACGGGACGCAAGAATTTTCAATTCTATTTCGGGGTCTGACCCCAATGTGTCACCAATAAGTTGTGACCGTTCTTGAAACCCCACCCGCATGCCCTAATCGATAAGAGCATTGCATAGAGAGCGGATTTCTCATTTCCCCCACTCCGTCGGATAGCCAAGACCTTCGTCCTGCGATTGCATCACAGACCTACGTCCTTGTCTCTCCTCCTCCGCTTCCCACCCACCCTATAATAAGGTGGCTTCCGCCCCCTTAAACCCCTGAGTGTTTTAACGATGGTATAGATTATTATACACTCATCGCGAACCCCAACGGGGCAAAGGCTCGAGAGCGATACCAAAACTTTTACGTAGGGCGGTCTCTGCCCGTAGTAAATTAAGCCTCCCTTGAAAGGGAGGTTTGGTGGGTCGTGTTTCTTTGGTTCCTTTTCTTTGCGACAAAGAAATGAACAAACCCTTTTTGCTTCTTTTTCGAAAAAACGGAGCAGTGAGAGGAGAGTGAAGCTCACTTCGACTTTCCCGAATCGTGACGTTCTTCGATGTAGTCAAAAAGAAGAATCATCTCCTTATTCTAAGGAGCAGAATCAGCCCTATTAGGGCTAGAACAATGAAGACCCCCCACTTCAACGTATTCTCGAAGGGAGACGCCCTCGCTTGATTCGTATTCTTAACAAGAACCGAATCCCTCCGTTCCACAAACACCGTATCTGTTTTGATAACGGTTTTGGTCTTGTACGCTGCGATATGATCGCGACTCTTAGCTTTGGTTCGATCAGTGACGACACTTCTGAACAAGGTATCCCCGACCTCATTCCGGTCAACAGTAATGATGGTCGTTTCAACGATCGTATCATGTACAACCTCCATTGTCCCAACGACGACCGAGTCAACCCTGACCTCTGCCGTCAGCCTTCTTACCTCAGAGCTGACCTGCCGACTGTTTCCGCATCCCATCATGGAGAACAGGGCAATTGTCCCTATAAGGGCAATCATTAACTTTTTCAATCGCATCCTTCAATCTGTTTACTTCGTTAGTCAAATACTCCACTCTCACTTCCAGAGGCTTCACAATGTTCTTGTGAAACTCATCCACATAGACCTTACCCAGATCCATATTCTTCTGCCGAATATCCGCCTTCAAACTCTCAATCTCCTGTCTGTGCTTCTTGCGGTCAATCACCCACCCGCATCCTCCCAGTAAAGTGATTAACCCTAAAATAATACTACTCCAATCCATCTCTTATTCCTCCTCATTTTTAATTGTTATTCCGTAGGACTCTGCAGCGTTCTCTAGCGCCTCATCTCCCTGGTAGTTCCCCAACAACTCATTCACCACATAAAGCCACTGTGTACTCACGCGAATGGTACTGTCTGCCCGCTTCCGGCTGTGCACCCATGCTGCACCCCCGCTCACCAACGCCTGACTCATGCCAAGGGCACCATCTACCGACGAAAACCCTGCACGGTTCACAATGTTGTACAGCAGCTCCGTGTCCGTAGTGTCCAATACCAGGTGGCACGAATGCATTCTTGCGCACGGCACCTCCAGATACGTATCTGTGATCTGCATCGCGTGGAAGAAACTCAGTTCATCGCCCTCGCGCCAGTCATCGTTATTCGCTATCAACGCCTGGCTGAACGCCGCCACGGTAGTCTCATCGTTGATCACTAGACTCCCCAGCGAGAGGTCGCTCTTCAGCAACCCGCCATCACTAATCTCACACCCGATACTCATCAGACTACCGCGCGTAAACTGATAAGGAGCCAGCAAACAAGCCCCACTCACCACCTGCTCATGCGTCAGGAACACCGGCCCTTTCCCGTAGTTCGCCTGCACAAACAGGTTATAGTCTGTCTGTCGTGGCGGCTTATTTTCAAAGGGTCGCGCCAGCCGATGGGCATACAGTTGGTTGTTAGCTGCCAAGTTGCCCAGCTGGCAGCGGTTGTACATCTGATTGTACGTTCTGTTACTCTTCATAATCTTATCCTCCTATTATTTAAAATCGTTTATACTTATTCTCTCGTAACCAGTGGCCGTCTTCCGCAATATCTCTCTGCGGTTGCCCCCCGCCCGTTTCCAACTCACATGAACAAACGTCGGGTACAATATCAACTGATCCCACGTCCCGTTCGCCACAATCGTCTTGGCCAAAACCTCTGGTTTTCCGTCAATCCGTAGATCTGCGGCTTCACCCTTCATGTGCTGCGAAGCTGTAGCTCCACCAACCGCCCTATTATGTATCGGACAGCGGAATCCGCTGTTCACCACAATCGGCTTACCAAGTCTCTCGCGTACTGGCTCCAGAATTATCGTTGCCAATTCTTCGAGATTATCCTCAATACCATACGGCAATTTCGTGGCAGGCTGCGTCAGCCTGCACTCGCTGCACCTTCCGGTCTCCCGGAAGCATCGTGCCAGCTCCTGTTTACTAAAATGCTTTGTCATTTTCTTGCTCTCCTATAATTTAAATGAATACTAAGTTTCGAACTCTCTCAGCAGCCCGACTTCCACCAGCCTGCTTTCATCTATATTAGAAGCGAGCCACAACACCATTTTAGTCACAGGGGTGTAAAAACTTTTGTAGCAGCGAGAGCCATCATGGCTTGCTTGTTTGGCCGAGTCGCGCCCAAAAGTCGACGAAGTCAAAGACTCCCGCCGATGTGGCGGGAGCTCCAAACCTTACAAAAGGTCACTTTCGTTATTTACTTAGACTTCGCAGCCTCAACCCTAGCTTTGGTCTCGGCGATATGTTGCTTCATTCTTACTCTGAAATCCTCCAACGAGTTGCCGGTCATTCTCTTGTACTCTGCATCACTCACTGTGTTGGCCTCTAATAAGATGTATTTATCTAATAAGTTCATGACTTTAATTATTTGAAGACTTGATATCTTTCTATTAATAAATAATGTTTAAGTGGCAAACCATTTGGCTATTTGGTCTTCGGCTTTTGTTTCCTCTTCTCCAGCCTTCGCATCAACTTGCGTTGTCGCTGATAGACTTCACGTATCGGTATTCCCAGTTCCTCACCGATCAGTTCATAGTCATCGCAGCGTCGCATAGACTTCAGATAGTCCAGCAGGTCTTTATCGCCAGCAGCCACTTCCTCAGCTATTTCGTACACCACGTCCATGAAGTCCTTATCTTCCGTCAGCTTGTTAGCCAACTTCTCGTCAACCTCCACTAGCTGTACGTGCTCTTTGCCCTTCCAGCTGTCCAGGTAATGGTGAATGTCGCTCAGTGCAATCTTTACTATCTGCGTATGGATAGCTTGGTGCTTACACCATTCCCATTCGCCAGTGTAGAGCTTGTCGAATGCTCCGAAAACGAAGTGGTCTTCAGGCGGCACTTCGAAATGTCCATCTTGCATTGCCCTCTCGCACTGCATTTTATTCAGAATCTTTGCAATGTACTTCACCGACACCTCCATGGCTACTTCCCAGTCGGGATCCTCCACCAGGTCGCATCGGTCAAAATGTTCAAATTTGGTTTTCCCCATAAGCGGTCCTCCGAATTAAATTAAACTGCTATTTATTATCTCTCGCCGTCGAGCATCAGACTTCAGCACTCTGCCGTCAGGCTTTCTACTTACGTTTATAGCGATTATCTTTCGGTTTTAGTCACGACCGCAAAAAAAGCGGTGGACACCAGATTTTCGCTTTCTGATGTCCACCGCTTATGTGTACCTAATATAAGACTACCCGGGCGGCAAACATCACCATGTTCGTCGCCTCGGTGGGTCTTTATTTACTATGCAGAATGTTTCATTCTTGACTGTAACATATTAAAATCATTTGGGCACCATTGCCCAGCTCCCTTCGGTAGCGGGTGCAAAAATACCACTTTTTCTGGAAATACCCATTTTTTTTCTTCATATTCTTGGGAAACTGCTCATTTATTAGTAGCTTTGAGTGAAAAATGGTGTATTAGGCTCCATTCTCTCACTGTTTCCTTGCGTCTTTCCCTATTAATAACGGATTAACATCGGACAGACTAAAACACTGTACCTCATCTTTATCGTTCAGCGGAGAAATACCGTTGTGCTCCTTTATCCATTTTTGATATTCAATTATGCTCGGATCAGAAATACACATGGCATATTCTATACCCGCTATAGCCATAACGAAATATATCTCGGCTTCAACCAAACCTGAAGAATAACGCTTGTACTCCTTTGTGAAAAACTTCATTTCGTGGAGTATCTCATAACACTCCTTACCATCTTTATGAACAAAACAAGCCCCTTCAGAATAAATCCTGCGTTGGTTATAATGCCAATAAGGTCCTTTCCCATACCGGGCATACTCTCGAAGATCTTTCAATACATCAGATTTATCACCCAACAGCTCCTGAACGCATGATTCGTAATTTTCCTCACCTACATTGTACAAAAAATATTCATACGCGCATTTTGCAATGAAGCGAGACATATTAGTAGATGGATAGTCTGGTTCGGGACAATACGGACTAATCATTGTATGCGTTTTACCTTCTTTTATTGCCTCATAGAGGAGTTCATCATTGAACGACATAATAGGGCCGCTATCTGTTGTATGCATCTCCACATCACAAGCCATCATAGCACCAGGAAAAATCATTTTTTCCTTAACAGGCTTTCCTTTCTTCGTTAAAATCTCATTTCGGAATCTCATGGATTTAAAATACGGTTGTTCCAATAATTCCCTTTCTATTTTCACAGCGAAATAATTATTACACCCATCGCATACGTATCCTTTAGACAGGAAGTAGTGTTTGTTACCAAGTGATTCAGGAATAATATGCTCCACACTTTTTGACGCTGTGGAATCTTTATGACAGAAAACACATTGCATATTTCAGTATCATTTAAGCCACATCCCCTTCCCTATCTCGTACATATCAAAGAACACATCCCGGCTCACCTGCACCGGGCTTGCAAAATGATTCTCCTTCATTCCGTTCTTTTTAAGTATTCGTTGCGCGGCCTGATAAGATATTGGCCGTTTGAACAACTCAGTATGACTAAACTTTAGCGCTCGGATGTCCTCATCCTTCTCTCTGCCGCACAAATCATAGATATGCTCCCACTCATAAATTCCGTAGCGTTTAAATCTCTTATACAAATCCTGTCCTTTTCCGGTATGCATTTCTGTCAGATATGAGCATCCCACCACAGCCTTGGCATGCGTCCCAGTATAACCATGTCCGCTTACATACCACAATATACGCGCTGGGGCCGTCTCTGTTAAGGGCTTTGTGTGCCTATAATAAACATTCTCTATACTCCACAACTTATCGGGTTTCGCTCCAAACAGATTCTCCCCGCTGATGGCGCTATCAAACAACTGACCGGCCCAGTATGCTCTGATAGGTATAATATACGTCGGAATTTCCAAATCCAGTATCTTCAGCGGGAAGAAAGACAATTCCAATCTCAACATCTGTTCTTTATTCCAGGTTTCTGTCTTAGTTTCAAGGCCATTGTTCTTCAATAGCGAATTAATCCCGCTTTTGGTAATCACCTCGCTCCGTATGTACTTCACAAAAGTACCATCCTCTAAGCTCAAGAAGCCAAATCTAAGCAGCGTATCCTTTTGTTCCTCTTCTAAATAATTCTCCAGTAACAATATCCGACGCTGTCCTTGGGACACACATTCATGCAGTGTGTTCGTCACTATCTGGCACAGCAGACTTCCTTTCAGCGATCCGTCCGCAATCCTTAGAAAGTGTATCGTAGCATCATTCTCGTTCACTTGTAATCCATAAAATGCAAGGCAATTATCTTGTGCATTCACGATGTACAACTCTCCACCGGCATTAACGCATCCCATAACTACATTCTCAAAGTCAAATTTGCGTTCCCGTTTGCCCATTAAGTTAAATTCTTTCACGTGTTTCTGAATACCATGTGCATCCAGCTTAGCCACTGTATGGAATACGACTCCTTTCAGCAACACCGGCACATAGTCTTCACTGTGCAGTAACTGGTCTATCTTTAGAAAGAATTCCTGCGGTGTAAAAATCTCTATTCCGTAGCGAGCATTTATCTCTTCCTTTTTTTTAATTACATCCTCGTCATAAGTCAGGAAATAAGGGATCTCTGCCACTATGCAACTGGCCACCTCCTTACGGTCACTCTTGGTGTTAGGCGTTGTTCCTGGCAGTATGTCTTTAAGTTCCTTGGCTATTTCTTTCATCTTTTCAGCATCCACCATCGCCTGTGTAAAGGCACCTGTAATGTAAATGTTTGTCTCCCTCATCCGTTCCAGGTTATCGTCACGGTTGATTTCATTGAACACTTCCGGTGCATAGCACAGGTCGGTTTCCTCTACCAACCAGTCTGCCAACAGACATCTAGGATCTTCTTTAGGATCCAGTTTCACAACACTCTTTTCAGCATCCCTCAGTTTTACAATTACATTCAAATCCATCAAGGCTCTTACCTTGGTGTTCTCCTCGTAAGCTATAGAGAACAGGTCGCGCTGCTGGAAGGCATACCACCAAGTGGTCAGGTAGTGTTTCTCCAAACTACGGCTCCTTCGTGTTCCTTTAGCTATGAATCCGTAGTTGGCCCATATTGCTGACGCTGTTGTGTAATCTTTCCTACAACTCAACACCATTCCTTGCGCACCACTATCTTGATATCGTTCGCGTAAGGCATCCAACAATTTGGCATGAATACCTTGGTGACGATATTCGGGAGCTATAGCCAAATGGGCTATGGCTACCCTTGAGTAGCGGCTTGTCTGGCGGAACATTAGGTATCCCAGCAAAATACCGTCTTCGCTAGCCGTTATGATGCTTTTCGCCATAGCATAATCATCAAAACCGCCCTCAGGCATAAAACCTAGGGTGGCCGCACATTTCTTTCCCAAAGTTTTCACTTGGGGGTAGAGCGGGCTGTGATTATTGATGAATTCTATATTCATAGTTTATCTATGTAGCGGAAAGACTGTGGTGCGTGGAACGGCAGGTCTTTGTAAGCGTCATATATCTTCAGGTTCTTTATCTCTATGGCGTAGGCTATCTGTCTTCCGGCAAAATAGGTATCATAGAAAGCCTTCGTTATTCCAGATTTTTTATTTGTCTGTTTCCATATGGAAGCGGGTGTTCCACTAAGGATATCTACCGGCTGGAATTCGCCCACCACCTTGCTTATAGGTGACGAGGCGTATATATACACCTTCTCCACAGGCCTCGCAAACACCGCTTTCCTGAACTCAAAGCGTTTCCGTCCGGCGATTATCTCACTTACGTATTCTGGTTTTATTGATAATATCACATTCATTGGCTTTATCCATTTATTAGGTCAAATCCTTGCTCCGGCAGTTATATCAAATCCCGGATTTCCCTGATATACGGCTGTTTTTGCAATACACTTCCATGATTCCATTTGTGGCAGTAGCGGAATATCATCTATTACCATCTTTCCTATATGCATCTGCTTTACAGGCTGTTCTTTCAAATACTTTTCGAAATTCTTAGACATCTCCACTTCGTCCTGGTAGAAAAGACGAACATCCTGAATAGGATTATCATGAAGTGACATTACCCGCATCGTCATATAGCCTGCTACGAAATACGATATAAACGTATGAGAATCTATCACATAGACGCCGTTATGCTCATATCCCGCATATATCGGATAGTTAGTCAGTACCACTGGTATTATTTCCTTCTCACTCAAATCCCCCAGTTCTAAAAACAATTCAGGATGCTCCTCCATATAGATTTTTTTTCGTTGTGCCTGCTCTGCCCCATGAGCTAGCCTGTCCCATGCGTCACCATAGTTTTGTGGTTCCATTGAATAGTGAATGCACTTTGCTTCTGCTAGAACCACTATATCGCGTAGACTTATCAAAAGGTCTATCTCTTCCCGTTTGTTTTTATTACCAAACTGCTTCGAGGCTATGCAGGTTACTTCATATTCATGCTTCTCTTTTGTTATTTGCTGATATACGTATCGTTCAAAATCCTTACCACGTTTCTCTAAATCATAACCTCCTCGTTGCATAACACTCTCAATGATATTGTATGGCATACAGTTGATGATGGGTATAAATGGTAGGCAGTAATAATCTTTTATTCTATACAATGGTGATGACCATATATAGTTATATCTTTTCCAATCCGCCTCGAATGATTCCAGCACCTGTCTCACATGGCCTTTTTTCAGCCCAGTCAACTTCGAAAGATAATCTTCCAAATCTTCTGTCTTGATTTTTCTCGGGAAATCGTCAAACTCTTCTTTTCTGTATATCATCTTAGGAGTTATTCGCCACTGTTCCGACACCTCGAAGCAAAGACTTTGTAAGGCTACCCATATTCCAAGTACTTCAGCCAAACTACGTCCATTTAAGTTTTCAAGAATCATCGTAATGTCCAAAAACTCATAATAGGCATCTATAGCCGCCTGCATATCCGTCATAAAATGCAATTGATGTTTTGGTATCCCTTGACCGAATTCCAACTTAACAAAGCCATCCTTTACCATCAAACGTTTTATGCGATATGTAGTCACATACTTCTCTAGTTCTGATTTTCTTCCTTTCTCCCGGTTCTGACATCGCACATGCATTACCCTTTCTCCCAAAATAAGCTGACCCAATGCTCTCAGTTTCTCATTGTAGTAATCATCGTAGTCAAACAAAATTGTTTGTTTCTCGGGACTCATTTTCACAAACGACTTTTCGTACAACAAACTGTCATACGAATGTTTGAATGTTGCCATCACATCCGCCGTCTCGTACAGGTGCCTTACAATCCCTGCAAAACTATTGGGGTCGGCGTTTTCATTCTTATATTCATCATTCAGGTGGTGTCTCAAATAGTTACAAAGCATACTTATAGCATCTGTTGCGCCCTCCATAGCAGCTCTCATATCCACTTTCGAGCCGTCGGCCAACTGAACTTTATGGTTTGTCATGTCGTGCAACATATAAGTACCTTTAGTCATATTCTTGTGGACTTCTTTTATCTTTTCGAATACTGCTTTATGTTCCTGATTTAAGAAAGCTATGAAATATTCTACTATATCTTCGCCTTTCATATTAAAGTCTTGAAGAATATCTTCCACCATGTTATAGAAATCCTTGTACAGGTTATGAGCAAAATCTGATATTCTCAGAAAATCAAGTACCTTATCGACCTCCTCTTTAGGCACCTTCTCATCATCCTTGACAATCTTCTTCAAAATGGTAAAGAGTTGGTCCTTGTCATAATCTGCCGACGTTGGTTTATACGCCGCCACCTTCGGATGCTTCGCTATATATTGTTTAAATGAATCAAAGAGTTTCATCATCACGTATTTTGTCTCACCTTTTACTTTATCACCGCAAAAATACATTTTTTCCAGCAAATACCGCAATTTTCGGCACGAAAGTTGCTATTATATCAGAAAAAACACTATCTTTGCACCCAGAAAACGTTTTCATTATGAGTAATTCAAGGACTATCACCATCAAAAATCCTTCCAGAAAGTTGGAGGAGCATATCCGCAAGATCGGCGTTCAGAAATATTTGTGGATCGAGAAACTGTGCTCAGACGAAACCGAGCCCACAAAGACCATCTACGTCAGATGACAGAAGTTTATACACTGTACTCGGAGAGTGGCGACGAGTATAAACTACAGTTCACAACCGACCGTAGCGGTATTATAGCAGACAACATATTAGACCAGCTAAACAACCAAGGTATCGAGGTTGTTGAGATTGGCTTGGCCCGTGTTAAAGGCCAGAACGTGACAAGCCACAAGGTACTTAGAGAAATTGAAGAGTGTATAGCCGACCTGATGCAGCGTATGCCAAACGTGATATTGAATTACTTTTGCGATTTCATCCATCTTGTGCCAAGCCAGAAGAAAAACATGACTGTTCAGGAATACCGCAGTCGCATATTCTCAGCCATGTTCAAGAGATATCTTTCACAGCATCAGGAGTTAGATATGTGCGATGATGAAATCAAGATTAACGGTGTGGCAGAACCCTTCTTCTTCCACGTCATCTACCACAGGCATCATCAATATTATGCCGAGATGATTGCTGAAGGCCACATCAAAGATTTCGGTAAACCCGACGAGGAATAATCTGCGCATCTTCCTCGCATATTCAGTCAGATTTGCAAATATACGGTTTTTTTTCAATTAGCCGTAGTTTTTCCAAATTTTCTTTCAAAAAACTTTCTCCCCGCTACGCCGAATGGCCGAGACCTACGTCCTGAATGCCTATTTCCAATAGACTATTCAGACCTTCGTCCTCGGCCATTCATCTCCGCTTCCCACCCACCCTTAAAGATCGGTTGGGACATTTCATAATATTGGTGGCTTCTCGCCCCCATACCCCTCGGTGTTGATCGATGGTATAGATTATTAAGAATAAGGCGAGACTCGCCTTATCAATAAAAAAACAGCCAGGTTCTTTGATGGTTCTGGCTACCTTAATGAGATTTTCAAAATTGCGGTCTTCCCAATTTTGGAACTGCATCCTCCCCCTGCGGGGAGGCCTTGGTGGGGCGAATACTTCTTTTACTTCTTTTCTTCGCGCCGAAGAAAAGGAGAAATCCTTTTGGTTCCTTTTTCAAAAGAACAACACCAGGGGCCTCCTGGCTCAGCCACTTTACTTTCGATACCTCCGTTCAATCACCCCCCACTCCACAATCTGCCACAGCACAGCCAGGTGATCAGGACGCCGGTTCTGATAGTCCAGGTAGTACGCATGCTCCCACACATCGAAGGTCAGCAACGGCTTCAGTCCCCTCTGCACAGGGTTCGCAGCATTCGCCTCCTGAGTAATCACCAGCTTCCCTTCCTTATCAGCCGACAGCCACACCCAGCCAGATCCAAACAGCGTAGCCCCCGCCTTCTGGAAAGCCTCCTTGAACGCCTCAAACGAACCAAAGTCGCGCCCGATAGCCTCAGCCAACTTTCCCGTAGGCCCATTGTCAGCCTTAGAAGCAGAAAATTGCCCAAAATACAACTCATGGTTCAGTATCTGCCCTGCATTATTCAGCACACCACCAGTAGCCTTACACACGATTTCTTCCAGCGACAATCCCGCCAACGGACTCCCTTCCAGCAGCCCATTCAGATTATTCACATACCCCGCCAGATGCTTCCCATGATGAAACTCCAGCGTCTCTCTGCTAATCACCGGCTCCAATGCATCCAGTTCATACGGCAATGCCATCAATTCAAACTTTCCCATATCCTTATGTTTTTGGTTATTCCGCTGCGAAGATACAACTTTTTTCTCAATTTTCGACTAGAAAACGCCAAAATTTCCCAAAAATCCCAAGATTTTCTACTCTTGATAATACATAGGTGTCAGCCCGATTGATAATCCGGCTGGATTTCCTATTCCCCCCGCTACGCCGAATGGCCGAGACCTACGTCCTGAATGCCTATCACTCGATAGACTATCCAGACCTTCGTCCTCGGCCATTCATCTCCGCTCCCCACCCACCCCATAAAAAAGGTGGCTCCTCGCCCCCTTATACCCCTCGGTGTTTTAGCATGGTATTAGTGTGGGCTGCGCCAGCCCATAAAAAAAAAGCCAGACCTATGATGGTCTGAGCTTACCTTAGTGTCTGAGCGACAGGAGGAGCGGTTGCATCCTTCCCTCGGGGGAAGGCCTTGGTTGGGGGAATGCTTTCTTTGGTTCGTTTCTTTCGCGCCGAAAGAAATGAATGAAACCCTTTTTGCTTCTTTTTCGAAAAAGAAGGAGAAGAAAGAAGAATCACTTCCACTGATTCACCCTCTTATATGATAATATCGGCGAATCGGTACCACCGCAGCGCTTGAATCGGTACCATCATAGCGCTCGAATCGGTACCAGCGTAGCGCACCAATCGGTACCACCATAGCGCTCGAATCGGTACCAAAAGTTCATTTCGGTTCTGCCATTGAAGTTTAATTACTATCTTTGCCGAAGGAAATCAAAAACCTTTAGCGAGATATGGCAAACCAAAATGTAACAATGAGCAAGTTAAAGAGAGCATTTCAAATGCTGGCGGCAAGCATCCCACACCGCGAGATTTGTGGACAACTGCACATGGGACGTGGTGTACTTGCCAAGTACAAGAAAGCGGCTGACGAGAGAAAACTGTCGTATGCAGATGGAGGCCGCATGAACGAGGAAGACCTTGAGGCGTTCCTCAAGTCTACGAAACCCGAATCAGCGCCATCTGATGCCAGAATTGTCCTCGATGGTTTGATTCCCGACTATGTGTCAGACTTAGCCCACAACCGGTATCTGACCGTACAGCGTCTTCATGAAGAGTATAAGCGCGAGCATCCGGACGGCTATGGCTACACCCAGTTCAAGAAAGCCATCCGCGATTATCAGTATGCCCACAACCTAAGTTTCCACAACACCTATCTGCCTGGGGAGGAGATGCAGATTGATTTTGCAGGCGATGCCTTGTGGCTTACAGACCCTCTAACAGGCGAAATCACGAGCGTAGTAGTGTTAGTCTGTACGCTTCCCTACAGCGGTATGGCGTATGCCAAGGCGCTTCCTGACGCCTCAATGGAGTATTTCTTTGGTGGCTTATCCGATGCCTTCAGTTATTTTGGCGGGACAGTACGCAAGGCCAAGAGCGACAATATGAAGCAATGGGTGAAGAAGAACGACCGTTACGAGCCTGTATTCACTGACGCAGCACTGGAATGGGCAGCTTACTATGACACAACGCTTGAGGCATGTCGTGTAAGGAAACCTCGCGACAAAGGTCCTGTAGAAGGCGCTGTAAGAAAGATATACAATGCCATTTATGCTCCCCTGCACGACGAGATTATCTATGATTTAAACAGTATGAATAGCCGTATCAGTGAACTGCTGGATGACTTTAACTCCAAGCCGTCGAAAGTGACAGGCAGGAGCCGCTTTGATATCTTTGAAGCTGAAGAGAAGTCCTCTCTTGGAGCGCTACCTGATACCCCCTTCCGTTTCCGGTATCGCAAGGAAGTAAAGCTGTCAGGCAATTATCATGTACAGGTAACTGGCCGTAAATACAGCGTGCCATACCAGTATGTAGGTCAGAATCTTACCGTCGTATGGGATATCGACACAGTGGAGGTCTATGCTGGTAATACGCGTATTAGTGTACATGACCGCAATGGCGTCAAGGATCCATTCACCCATGATGAAGACATGCCGCCAGAACATCTGGAATACAAGCGAAGCAAAGCTTGTAATGCTGCCTATTTCTTAGAGAAGTCAGAGGCGATTGGCCCTTACACAAGAGAGGCCGTGGATGCCATCCTGAAACGGAGCAGACACGTGGAACAGAATTACAGCTCATGTCATGGTGTACTCAGTCTTGATCGCAGATATGGCAGCGAGAGGCTTGAGAATGCCTGCAAGAGGCTGGCAGGGTATAAATCGATAACCTACACGATGATTAAGAATATCCTGGAAAAGAATCTGGACAAGGCTGACGATCAAGAGCCTGTATCAACTATGCCTCAGAACGACTACGTAAGGGGCGCAGAAGCATTTAACATCTAACATCAGACTTACAATTATGAACTCACAAGAAACCGTTATACAACTCAGAGGACTCAAACTCAAGGGCATGGCAGATGCCTTTGAGTCAATCCTCAGTCTGCCAGTACAGAATCGCCCTACGATGGAAGCGACAATAGCTAGGCTAGCAGAGGCAGAAGCTCAGGACAGAAGGAATCGCAAGACTGAGATGTACCTGAAGACCAGTCGTCTGAGATATACTGCACTGATAGAGGATATCATATGCGGAACAGATCGCAATTTTACGAAGGACGATCTTGCAGCACTTGCAGACTGCTCCTTTATACGTCGCCACGAGAACCTGCTCATACAGGGCAAGTGTGGATGGACACGAATACTCGCCTGGCCATGCTGCAGATACTGGAGGAGAGATATGAAAGGAAGTCCGTTATCATCGTCTCTCAGCTACCTATTAATAAATGGTATGACTACATCGGAGATCCGACTCTGGCTGATGCCATCATGGACAGACTGGTCTCAAATGCGAATAAAATTGAATTAAAAGGTGATTCTATGCGTCAGAAAAAGAAAAAATAGTTATCTTTGCACCCAGTTAGGCAGAGCCGATGAACTTGGTACCGTTTGCAGCGATACATGCGGTACCGATTACAGCGCTAGCATGGTACCGATTACAGTGATACACTTGGTACCGATACAGCGATATCAGCAAATAACCTTGCTCTGCCAAATGCAGAATACCGCAATCAGCAGAACGGCTATTATTGCTATGTATATGATATGCAGCTTACGCATCAGTTTAAGATAAAACAATTCTGATTATACTCCAAAGTCTTTTATAAGGTTTTGCCAAAGACATATCAAAAGATTATCTAACGCTATTATACTCGATTTATTTAACAGTTTCTGTTACCACATGTGCCTCATGTTTAGAATTCTTATACTTGATAATGAACTTTGCTCCATTTAAAGGACTTATACCTTTCCCTATCTTATTTATCTGACAAATCTCGCTATCTACATCTTGTGCATAAACATCATAATACATCTTATTGATTCGGAGTTTAAACTCAAAATGTTTGTTTCCCTCTAACGGCTGAAGCTTATGCTGGCGAGTATCTATCAATTTATATGTAGCTGAGAAAGAATTGGGTACATAATCCACCGCTACTTCATAAATAGTTTCCGGTGATTCGTTCTGTATAATAACATTTAATTCTATCTCAACTTCATAGTTAGCCTTAAAATTACCAACTTGAATAATCTCTCCATTAGATGCTCCATAGCCTATTATTCTTCTGGACGTATGATCAAGACTCATTGAAACTCCAAGGAATAATGCTTCATCTGTTTCCTCTACTGTCTCTTTTTTCTTCTGAAACCCTCCTGACATTTCATTGAATTCATCAAATTCCTTAGGGACTGTAGTCGCTCTAAGCATGTACTCCAATATACTTAGTTTGTCTTGTTCTGGCATCTGAGCCTTTTTTAGAATCTGGACACAACCTGGCAGGGAATTTTCAATAATTCTTATTTTCCCATCTTTCTCCATGTTTTTCAACAAACGAAGTATATTGAGTGCAGTATCCTGTATGAAATCTTTATATGATTCCTGATCTGAACATTCAGTCAACTCATTCAAAGCTGAAAAATAGAATATCAGTGCACGTGGTCTTTGGCAAAAGTTTACTTTATTCTTAGCCTCGGACATGTAATTCGTCCATTTGGCAACATGCTTATTGTCTTCAACAACAGCATTCTTATCTTCAGAGACCCATTTGCCTATGGCCCTAACTACAGGGTTATCAACAGATTCCTGAGAACTAATAGCTTTTATAGCATTGAAGAAACTCTTCTTTAACTCACCTGCACCACCAATTGTGTTCTCATAGAACACAGCCCTGTCAGCAGCTATATCAAACGGAAGCTTCGTTCCGTTCTCTATCACACAGACAACTGGTTTAGCAAAGCAATGTCGGATGGCCAACTCATACATCACATTAGGATTCAAACCTGTAAGATTAGCGACTACCATCTCGTCGTTGAAGATATGCTGAATTATCTGATTCGTTATAGAACCTGCACCATCCATTTCATGAGGCACGACAACCTCATAACCAAGCTCTTCAAGAACAGGCTTTATAATGTTGTCAAGTAGCTCGTCAGTCCTTTGTCTTATCGAGCTTCCTTTCTCACCTATCGGAGTTATTATAAAACACTTTGGCATGATTTCAAAATTGGTTCAATGTATTCAGTTCCAAACCTCATCCAACCCGTCCTTCCACGCAGGGAAGGGAGGATTGTTATGAAGTCATATACATCTTCAGGCATTTGTTGGCCAGCAAGCGGCCTTTGAAGAACATCTCCGGGGTGATACACTCCAGGAGAGCACGCTTTGAAGGTATCTCTACCTTCAGCGAGAAACCGTAATACATGGTTCCGTCGGGCTTGCAGTCACACTCATACACGCCGTCAGGGTCGTCACCCGTCATCACGGCATAGAGCGTAGGGCAATTTTTCTCAATCCTCGGCATCTGCACCTGCGGGTTCTGCAAGCGGTCGAAATACCGCGCCCAGTTCACGAAGAGCATGGCCTCACCGTCACCGACATGCAGCAGCGACACGATGACGTACACCGAGGGCTTCACCTTGTAGATCAGCTCCACACAGTCCTTCCGCACACATACCGTCTGCGTAGTTATCTCCTCAGTAAATGAAGCACCTGCGGTGCGAGACAAGAACTTCCTCATTGTCTTATAAGTAATTGCTTTGTAAGCTCCTTAAGCACTTCCCTATCGTATTCTCTCTGTGCATCAGCCCTTTTGCCATCAACGTCATTTATCATATCAAGAAGATGCTTGGCTGCCGTCCTCTCTCTAGGTGTGAGCAAGATGCGGCCTTGTATATATCGTCCTACCTGATAAGCTAGGTTATCCAAATTCCGCAGTTCCCTATTAAGGTAAGCCAATCTCTCGGCTTTATCCACAACAGAGGCTTTGGAATGGATTTCGTTTATCTGGTGTATAATATCATTCATTGTCATCATTTCAATCATGGGAAATTAGTTTCCTGATGGATGGTTGCACCTGCTGTTGATGAAAGGACTTGAGTTACTTACCACATTGCTTTGTCTTATGGGCTCGTAAATCCACAAGATCGAGCAGAATAGGATATTTATGTTGGCATCATAGCTATTCGGGCTTGGTACTGAGGAGAGAGATCGTGGTAGTGAACTCGGAAACTATGGCACTAAGATCGGGATTATCATTGCGGACAATGATTGCAGCGTAATTCTCTATGCCATCCTCATCCTTCAGCGAAGACGCAACGAAAGTGTATTGAGCTCTGCGCTCATAGGTGGAGAACCAGCGTTCAAATAGGCGATTGCGGAGTGCTTGTTTCTTGTCACCAGTCTCACATATATAGAGCAAGGTCTTATTGTTCTCAACGAAGAATTCATCTATTATGGCAATGATTGTATCCCGCACCTTCACGTCACTAGGTGACTTCTGGTGATTGACATTGACTATCACAAGATGATAAGTCTCGCGACTCATTAATGAGTCATCGAGCACAAACTCTACCGAACAATGTACGCCATGATCGGTAAAAAACTGGTAGCAACCATCATAGACAACACTCACCTCATAGGAGGATGTTTCATTTATTGCCTGAAGAGAGAGACTTTTCATAAAGTTACAACATAGTTAGCTTTCAGGCCTGTACGTTCCTCGTAGGCCTGCTTCATCTTCTCTTCAAGAGCTGCTACAGCATCCTTCTTTGTTTGCTTAGCTGCTTTGAAACGGCGTAATGCTTCTTCCTTTGTCATCATAACTTCTTCAGTTTTATATCGTCGGTGCAAAGATACGATGTTTTTTTGAAAGTTGCAAGTTTTTGAGGAAAAAGTATGCATCCAACCCCTTTTTATACCATAAGCCATAGCCCCAGCATTTGCTGAGGTTCTTGGACATTATAAATAAATTGGGCTATTTGTTGTTTTATTTGTTTTTAACACAATACCTCTTCAGTAATGAGGTAATAATCCCTCCTACCTTCGCCTA
>JAEEGJ010010781.1_pt1 | contig 23561 bp, 19 predicted proteins | sample 8958761 | NCBI WGS metagenome assembly JAEEGJ01 (sample SAMN16246546, study PRJNA631951) | gut metagenome | biome: gut microbiome; feature: rumen; material: RS-attached | host: Bos | place: Iran: Karaj | collected 2018-10 | reverse complement strand
ATATTCATCTTCAACGAACCATGCGCCAGGATCCTGCGGGAACTCTACCAGCAGGGCACGTACCATCGGCAGACCGCGCTCAGAACAATCTTTCGCCTGTGCATAGACATAAGGCATCAGCTTGTATTTCATCTCCGCACAATCGCGGAAAGCCTCAGTAAACGACTCGGAGATGAGCCAGGGTTCTGTGGGAGGCGCGCCGTGGGCACGAGTGTGAGAACTGAGGAAGCCGAAAGGCAACCAGCGGCGATAGATATCCTCAGGTGAGGCGGTAACGAAACCACCCATGTCATGGCTCCAGAAGGAGAAACCACTCAGTCCGAAGGAGAGACCACCACGCAGATCACCCAAGAGACCAGTATTCGTGGTAGCGGCATCACCGCCCCAGTGGAGGGCATAGCGCTGAGAGCCAGCCCAGGCAGAACGTGCCCAGATGATGCCCTCGCCAGGATGATTACGCTCTACAACCTCCCAGAGCGCCTTGTTGTAGCGCAGGGGATAGAGGTTATGCTCGTAGAGTCCGCCCTTACCACTATGGTAGAAACCATTGTAAGGCGCAGCCTCACCAAAGTCGCACTTGATGGTGGAGACACCTTGCTTCAGGAGTCCCTCGATCTTCTGCTGATACCAAGCCACAGTCTGGGGATTGGAGAAATCGAGTACGGCATCCTCGACAGGCATACCACCCGCGGCATTCACCACATGCATGCCCTTGGCGATGATCTCAGGGAAGAAGCGGTTCTTCGGCGTGAAATAAGGCAACTGCCACAGACAGGTGTGGAAGCCATCCTTGGCGAACTGTTTCAGCATCTTCACAGGATCGGGGAAACGATCCTTGGCAAACTGATAGTCGCACTGCCAATCGACACCAAACCAGCCTGTATCGAAGTGGATCACATCGCTGGGAATCCTGTTGGCACGCAACTGACGGGCTATCTCAAGACCTTCGGCCTGTGAGAAGTAGGTGATGCGGCTCATCCAGGTGCCGAAGCTCCAGAGAGGCAGCATGGGCGACTTACCCGTGATCTCCGTATATTCGTTGAGGATATCCGCAGGCTCGCCGAGGAACAGGAAGAAGTCCATCTGCTCATCAGCCATAAACAGACGATCGGCACCGATGTAAGAGGCACCGAAGTCGCAGGTGACGGGTGCCGAGGTGTGCATGAACACACCATAGCCGCGATTGGAGAAGAAGAAGGGCACGGGCTTATACTGACCGTCGGTCTCAGGGCCCTGAGGATCGGTGACGGAGAGGTGTACCTTCTGCCCTACCTTATTCAAAGAGGTGAACGACTCACCGCAGCCGTAGATGCGCTCACCAGGTGCCAACGTCAGCACGGGGTTGATGCTACGAGAATTGTCGGAGCCGCGTTTGATAAACGAGAACGGCAGGAGTTTCACCTGCGAGGAGTCGTTGTCGATGCTGTGACGCGTCTGTGTGAGGATCTTGCCGTTGGCATCCTTGATGACGATGCGCCAGGGGTATTTCTGTAGTTCGATGCGTCCGTATGGTGACGTATAGACAATGGCATCAGCGGTCTGGGATACCTGCCAGGGTGCCCCACCCTTCCGCTGCTTGAACTGGTCGGAGAACATCACATCGTCCTGATCTGTGGAAGTAGGCTCTACTGGTGTCGTGAGCATCCGCACACGTACGGTACGAGGCGAGATGAAATCAATTTTGATCTTCAGATCGGGATCGTTGACGTAGGCAGCATCGGGGAAGTCGAGCATCTGCATACGCACGGGCCAGTAGCCATTAAGGTTGAAGGCCTGACGAGGTGACAGCCGATAACGTTTCCAGTTGACCAGTCCTTCACCTGTAGCGGCATCGAAACTCGACAGGGAGTCGGCCAGGAAGTAGGTGTTTGAGAGGTCATAGAAATCGGTGGACATGTCTTTCTGCATGGCCTGCAGATACTGCACACCAGCATTGGTCTGAATCTGAGCGCCGGCAGAAACTGCGCTGCCCAGCACCAGCATCGCACAGAAAATTTTCTTCATCATGATCAATTATTAGTTTTTGACAGTAAATTCAATCACATCCGGCTCGAGCATCGGCGACTTGGCCGTGACGGAGCCATTGCCCTTGACCACCACCATGCACTTGCCGAAGAAGGCCTTGCGCTGGGCTGAGGGATAAGGATGCTCAGGGGTTGCGACGAGGCGCATGCGCTCCATCGAGGTCTGACAACCGTTGTCGGTGCCAAGGATCAAGCCACCCTCGCTGATGAAAGTGATCTGGTCTTCAGCCCAGGGACAGGGGTTGCCGTCCTTGTCCACCACCTCGGCGGTGATGAAGGTCAGTTCCTTGCCCTCGTAATCCTTCGACAGGCGGATCTTGGCAGGAGCGCCTGCCGTCTTGATGGTCTGGGAACAGACCACCTTACCGTCCTTGCGGCTGACAGCCGTCACCTCTCCCGGATCGAAGATAACACGCCACATGACGTGATACTGGTGAGAGTCGGCCTTGCGACGCACGCCTTGAGACACACCGTTGATAAAGAGTTCCACTTCGTCGGCATTGTTGTAATAGCACCACATATCAATCTCGTCGCCAGGGATCCAGTTCCAGTGTGGGAAGAGGTGAATCATGGGGGTAGAGGTCCACTCACTCTGGTACATATAATAACTATCCTTGGGGAAACCTGCAAGGTCGATGATGCCGAAGTAACTGGAACGTGCAGGGAAACCATAGGGCGTGGGCTCGCCGATATAGTCGAAACCTGTCCAGATGTACTGTCCGCTGACGTAAGGCGTATGTTTCACCACATCCCAGGTCTCCTCGTGGGTAGAACTCCAGGAGGCGTGCATATTGTCGTAAGCCGAACACATGTAAGTGGGATCGGTATAGGGCAGCCACCACTGCTCTGGTGCCTTGAACACGGAGTCGGAGGGCATCCTGTAGAAACCGCGCGTCTGCAAGGCGGAGACACTCTCAGACATGATAAAGGGCTTGCCGGGGAAGTTCTGTGGCACATCCTTGATCCACTGGTGATGGTAGTTGAAGCCGATGATGTCGAGGGCACCGCTCTTGAAGAGATGGTTGCCCGGGGCAGGTTCGTTACAGCCAGCCGTAATGGGTCGCGACGTGTCGTAACGGCGTACGATCTCTGCCAGATGCTGCGTGAGGAGCGACTGCACGGAGATTTCTCCCTCCTTGGCGAGCGTAGAGGCATCATGACCTGCATTCAGGATGAGGTTTGCCTGTTCGAGGGTGAGTGTATCGGCTTCTGCCGAAGACCACTGCTCGAGTACCTCGTTACCGATACTCCACATGAGGACGGAAGGATGGTTTCGGTCGCGGAGGACGAGATCCGTGAGGTCGCGCTCGTGCCACTCATCGAAGAAACGGGCATAGTCGTTCTGCGTCTTCTTACGGCGCCACATATCAAACGACTCGTCCATGACGATGATACCCATCGTGTCGCACATGTTCAAGAGTTCCGGTGCAGGGGGATTATGCGAAGAGCGTATGCTGTTCACACCCATCGCCTTCAGTTTCGTGAGTTTACGGTGCAGGGCATCCTCGCTGAGGGCAGCACCCAGACAGCCGAAGTCATGATGCTCGCAGACACCATTGATCTTGAAGTTCTTGCCATTGAGCCAGAAGCCCGTCTTAGGATCGAATTTGAAGTCACGGAAGCCCGTGGTGGTCTCCACTTCATCAACGACCTTGCCAGCCACCAGCAGTTGCGTGCGTACCTTATATATATATGGGTCTTCACACGACCATTTGCGGGGCTTCTTGATATTTGCTGGTTTGCCATTGGCATCCAGCCACGTGTTCTTGACGGTGACCTTCTCGTTGGTGGGATTCTCATAATCCACCGAGACCTTACCGTTGTTCACATAGACACCCCAGTGCTTCACGTGGATGGGATGGGTCTTCGTGAGCCACACATGACGGTAGATGCCACAGCCAGAATACCAGCGGGAGTTTGGCTGATCTGAGTTATCTACCCTGACAGCGACGAGGTTCTCTCCTGCATGGATGAAAGGTGTGATGTCGTATGAGAAACTGGAGTAGCCATAAGGACGGAAGCCCACCTTCTGACCATTCACATAGACCGTGGCGTTCATATAGACACCGTCGAATTCCAGGAAGTATTTCTCACCTTCAACGGTTCCTGAGCCTGCCGAAGGACCTATTTCAAAGGTCTTCCTATACCAGCCGATGCCGCCGGGCAGTGCACCGCCACCGGCACCGCTGGGGTTGCCTGCATAGAAGTCGCCCTCGATGGCCCAGTCATGGGGCACGTCGAGTTGTCGCCAAAAGGCATCATGATACTCGGGTGATGCCATCGCCGCCGTATCGGCGAGGATGAAGCGCCACCCCTTGTCGAAGCACTGTCGCTCACGCGCCTGTGCAGTGAGTCCTACACAGGCGAGTAAGGCCAAAAGAATGGATTTTCTGATCATCTTAGGTGTTTGATAGTTATTGGTTTGTCGATGTTGCTATATGTCGCGTTCCAGATAGGTGAAGGTGGTATCACCGATGGTGAACTGATTGTTATGGAACAGCAGGCGACTATTTCCCGGGTGTAGCATCTTGCCGCCTACCATCACACCTTCTTCGAGCGCCGTCAAGCGAATACCCATGTTCGTCAGTCTGAGGTTAGCATGGACGGGGGCCACCTGTCCCTTGATATCCCACGTCATCTGCAATGAGCAGTCGATGGACTTTCCGATGGTGACCACCTCATCAGGATTGTTGATGAACCACTTGAAGAGGGCGATATCGATCTCCTTCACAGCACCCTTCACGTTCAGGAAGTAACGCTCGGACTTCGGCGCCAACTGTGCCACTGCCAGTCCCACACCCACACAATAGAAGATGCAACTGAAAAGCAACAGTACACGGATATCCAATGACATGATGCCTCTGAAGAAGAACGTCCAGACATAGAGCGACAGTCCTCCCAGGAAGATGGCAATCAGCAGGAAGTATTTACGCAGGTGAATCTTGGTATCTGCGGTAGAGACAAAGGCTATCAACATGGTCATGATAGACATCGGGATCCAGTTGATCAGAGCAATCCAAGGATTCATGTCGAAAGCCATCGTGACAGATTCGCTGAGCAGGAACAGCAGGTAAGAAGCCAGGGACACAACAACTGTACGCAGGAAGAGGTCGACAACCCGCTTCAAATAGAAATACATCTTGCCAGCCATCAACGACAGTGCAAGGGTAAGACTGCCACCCAAGCACATACCGACCATGGGCAGATAACCCATGGTGTTCTCTGACTCATTAAACACCGCATAGTTGTCCGTCTCAGTAAGCTTCGGCTCTACCATCTTAGCCACAAGTGACGGTGTCGTATCGTCGAATTCCAGAATCAGGAACACATACAGGCCCCATGCCACCAAAGCTGCCAGAACCGACACGATGATCCACCTCATATGGTAAAGGGCATTGTCGGAGTCGAACAGGTTGATATGGTTGTAATAGTGCGAGCCCTTATCACAATGCCGCCCATACTCCGGACAGTGATACTGATTCTCATCCCAGCATTCCTTATGCATCACGTGCTCACACTTCACCACTATCTCATCGCCTGGTTCGAAGGGTGCCTTACAATAGTAGCATGACTCGGAGACTGCAACATTTCCGACACTCATGTTGCCCGGTATATATCTCACGACATACTTATTCAGGAAGAGACGGTAATTGACATACGGTATCAGCAACTGGAAAACGGCATAGATCAACAAGATCACCAGCAGTCCGATGCCCAAGCCCTGGAAGAATACTACGAAATTGTTTCCGCCATTGACTATCACAGGATTATATACGACGCCAAGAAGGATGTCTGTGGATGCCGTACCTATGAGATGCCCGTCGTCCTTTGCAAACAGTTCGACAACCATCTTATGGGGGATGCCGCTATAGACCTTGCCATCAGGATTCTCGAAGTCGAACTCATTGGCAATGATGTCCTCACGTTTCATACCCATGATCGTCTCCTTCAGCTCAGCCCAGTTGAAATGATTCTCATAGACACCGCCGTAGTTCTTCGTCATGACCTTCAGCACACTCGCCGCATGATCATCCGTATTATCACCCGTATCGGAGAACAGCACAGCGTTGATGGAATAGAAACGGGTATTATATACGGAATCCGGCTTCACCATCTCCTCCTCTAAGGTGAAGTGGTCGGGGTCGATAGGCTCGTCGTTATCGTTATAGATCTGTTCATTGGAGAACACCACCAATGACACTTTCTTGGCATCTGCCCATACACCGAGACGATCCTCAATCTCCTTCTTCTTCAACAGGATGGAACGATAGAGGAGCTTGCGCTTATTCTGGGTAGAGACAAAACGGCTGTCAAGCACATAATCAGTGGCCTGCATGGTCTCGCTGACGGACTGATCACTCATAAATGCCACATAAAGATTCTGACGGAACACGGTGCGCATCTCTTGGACAGCTTTCAGCTCACTGGTCACCACCGTCTGCGGCTGATCCAGATCGACCAGCACCAGGGCTTTCGTTCCCTTCTTGGTGATATCCTCACCCTCGGTGTTCTTCACCAGCTTCAGGACTGGCTTACTTGTGGAGTTATTAGGCACACCGCCAATGAACTCCGTGGCCTTCACGACGACCTGATTAGTATCAGTAATGGCATAAGGTCCAAGATCTTCCTTGATGGATACAAAGACCTTGAACTCCTTATAGCCTGGCGTGAACTCCACCCCCATCACCTCAAGCTGATTTTTGCTGACGGTGGAATCATTTTCAGACTCAGTGCTGAAGATGTCATCCAACTCAGCCTCATCAACATTTGAGCCTGTCAACTCGTCGCATCCCACCAGGGACACCGCGAAGAATGCCATCAGTAATATACGATACATATTGATCATGCGCTTATTCCTTAATTCTTTATTTAGATCACAGGATACTGGGTATCCTTTCCTTGTTTATTCATCATTTCATTCACTTGCTTCATACTGGCCAACTTACTCTTATAGGCCTTGTATTTGGACATCATCATACTGAAGAACAGCAGGATGATGGCCACGGCAGCCAGTCCCATCACATAGTCCTTCACACGCTGGATGAGCGGTTTGTACTCCAACGCCTGTACCTTCTCCGACACGCTCTTCATCACCACGAACTGCTCATCGAGCACATTCATACGGGGTTGCAAAGAGGGCACCAGTTCGGCAGCGGCTTTCGCGGAGTCGTAACTCGCCTGCAGTTTCTCGAAGACCAACTGCTCACGCGCCTTCGCCTTTTCAAGTTGGGGTGCGAGTTTCTGGAGAAGTGACAGTTTGAAAGCCCGTTTATAAAGTTTCTTATAGACAGCGACCTGACTGATGATGAACTGATCGGCAGTTGCGAAATCAGAGATGGCTTTCACCATATTTGACCTCGCGTCGAGCGTATCCTTCACCGACTGCTTCAGTGCCTCGATGTTGGCGACCATCGTCATCAGGTCTTCGTCGTTGGCGATATCCATCTGCTGAGCCTGCGTATAGGTGGTCCACATCACGTCCAACGAGTTATACCGCTGGTTATAGGAGTTCATACGACCCTCCAGAACAGAGACGAAATTCTTGTTGATGCCCAGTTTGGCATCAGGGGACAAGGACATACTTCCCACCAGTTGTAACTGCTGGAAATCATCGGAGAACTGACTCAGACGTGCTTCGATCTCCAGTTTCAGTGCCTGTTCCTCTGCCGACAGTTCCTCAGGACTCTCTGCCGGTGCTGCCGCATCTCCATTCTTCAACGGCACAGCATGCTCCTGCGCCATCGTAGAGACTGACAGCGTAAAGGTCAACAGACCCATCACGATATATCGAAGCCAATTACTCATTTCTCAGCAATGCTCATTCTTTCTTATGCAGACACGTACGGTTGAAGTAACGCTCGGCAGCACGGAAGAGGGAGACGGCCCGTTTCTGCTCTGCCGTGACACCACTACGACCACCCAGGAGTTCGTTGCCTGATTTGATGTTGTTCTGGGCTTCGTTAATCAGATCCTGACGCTCGATAGGATCGGTACTGACAAGCCAGCGCGATACGATCTGGTCAATCTGTCGGGCTTTCACCACCAGCACTTTCAGGTCGTCCTGCGATACAGCAGGACCACCAATGCCAGCAACACCCACCACCTCACATTTCATGGCTGCAATGGAGTCGATATACTGGTTATACTGTTCCCAGGCACCCTGTATGTCAGGACACGGACTCTGAACATCCTTCTTCTGGAACTGGTTCTGGACGGTGGCCTTCATATCCTCGAAGATCTTCTTCGACTCCTGGGATACTACCTGACCTGAACCGTATTTCTTCTTCATAGAAGCAAAACTCGTCTGCACACCCTCCAAGGCTTTCTTTGCAGCCTCCACCTCAGCGTCAAGACCGAAGCACGGATTCCGTTCGATGGTGATCTGATACTGCTGGTTCAGATCCCTGCCGAAAGGAATATCATAGCGGTTGTATTTCTTCTTCTCGGTCTTGTCCATCAGGAACACATCATGCAGCGTGACATTCACCTGCGTACGCTTGTTCTGGATATCAAACGTCTGGGCGATGAAGTCGTTTTCCAACTTATACTCTGTGGGAGCAGGCTGCAGTCCGTCATAGTCGATCCAACGTTTGAAGGAGAACAACTTATGCGGCTGGGGAATGGAGGCCTTCACAAGTTTCGTGATACGATACTTGTCGGCAGGGTTAAAATCCACCTTATAGGGAAGTTGGGCAGGACGTAACTTACGTCCTTTGATCAACGGATAGAAATGCACGTTGTCCCAGAACACGAACAGCGACCTATAGGAGATGAGGGTCACCGTGAGGGTGTTCTTATCCTCGCTGAACACGAACTTCACCATCAGATCCATATCCTTGCTGTCAGGTTTCAGGGATATATGGTCGGTATATGACTTCCCTTGTGCCACAGTAATAGTCCTGACTGTCTGTGCCTGAGCAACAAACAACCAGAGACAGCCTGCCAGCAGAAGTATTATTCTATGTCTTATCTTCATACGTTTTTTATGATTGCTCAAAATAAATCCATTCTTTGGGTTCGCCTTGACGCGTGACCCAGGCTGCCACCTTGAGATCCTCAGGGTATGGTGCCTCTATCAGTGCATGATAGGTCTCATAGCGCAGATAGGATGCCACCCGCTGAACGCCCCACAGCAAATCGGTATAGGTGTCGGTCATATTCAGACACACCCGTCCGGCAAAGGCGCCGAAATACCGGATATTCGGATGCCAGGGGTGCGGGATCGGCTGTCCGGTGGCATCGGCAGTGAGGAAACACAATGATGGCGGTGCGTCCACACACGGGTAGTTATGAGGCAGTTCGATCATCATCTGAAAGCCAGTGGCATAGAGGGGCTGGTTTTCTACCCCAGGCTCATTGAGCGTCTCCTCATTGGTCACGCCACAGATGCTACGCAGATGATAGGTGACGAGATAGGCCGTAGGCAGACCGTCGGCATTGCGACGTGTCACCTTGCAGGAGATGTCCTGACGGTCTGCCAGTCCTGTCTCCAGTTGTTGCCACTCATACCACAGACGACGGTTACGTCCGCGAAGTGCAGTGGCATCAAAAGCCTGTATCTCACGTTCCATCATACCACTCAAGCCTTATCTCATCCTGGAATAGGATCCGGTACCAGATACACCAGATCACCGTTCTTCACATTATAGTCGGCCAGTTTCTGATCTTCACGACCGATACGTGGGCGCAGTACTCTGATCTCATGCACCTGAGGATCTTCCTTTCCGAAGAAATAGTCCAAGGGTGCACCCGTCTGATCTATCGACGGGAAGTCAAAAATCAGACGTCCGTCTTCACCAATGGAGTGACGCAGGTTGTCCATCAGCGTTGCGAGCGGGGCCTCCGGATTCACGACCTTGAAACGGACCGTCTTATTCTTGTACGAGATATCCAAAAAGAAATCTTCCATATCTTATTTCACTTTTAGTATTTCAATTCTCATTTCTCACTCTTATCTATCGTGATCGTGACCTGTATCGGATAGATGTTCGTGCTCCTGACACTCATCATGGCCTGCATCAGCGTCTCTGCCTGAGGGATCTTCTCCTCGAAGCCGCGGCGGATGAACGTATTCTCGTTCAACAGGATCTCGACAAGTATCTCGTAGCCAGCCTGCAGTCTGTCCTGCTGCTGACGATGACTGACTGTGATGCTCTTCACCATCTGACGGGTGATACCATAGCGCGTCATCAGTTCCATATAACAGAACAACTTCATATCGGCAGGGGTCACCAGACGATCGTTGGTAATCATATAGTAACGCGACAGACTGGCCTCCTCCAACTGGTCACGCACCTCATCGCTACCTGGCACAGGTGTGGCAATCAGTCGCACGGAGGTATTGTTGAAACCTGCTGGCGGCTGGAAGGTACTGCTGTCTGAGAGCTGACCGTTGATGGCAGAGCCCAAGGTGGTGACATAGGAGACGGAGAGCGAGACATCATTGCGGAAGTCTGCCGCACGCGGATTCAGCATCAGATAGACACCGGGGATGCGCTCTTCGGCATTCGCACGGGCGGCATCACGCATACGTGTCAGCGTCTCTATCAAACTATAGATCACCTTATCGTTGGCCTCCTCACGTAAGGACTGGAAGGCATAGAAATCAGTATAGTAACGACTGATGAGGGTATTCAGCAGTACCACGAGACGACCTTGGTTGAAACGGTCAGCACTCATCTTACGCACCTCTATAGGGAACTGTCCGAAGATCTGATCGGTAGAGGGGCGTAACATATGCAGGAACTGCTGACTGGTGCTATCCACCTCTGTACCGATGCTCTGGAAACCAGCCACCCTGACAATCGGGGTACTGGAGGAGAGGTCGGCTGTATGCACCTCTGCATTCACCAGGATGATACTGTTGAGGATCAGATTATCCTTATCAAACACGAAGTCATCCTTGATGCCAGAGAACTCAAACACCATGTCGATGTTCTCTATCTCTGCCGGCAAGGTCTTATTGTGATGATGATTCTTCACACAATACATCCTGACATTCTGACGGGCAAACAGATCCAGACACGACACCGACGCATTAACGGTCTGCGAGCCATTGTAAAGCACGGTATCGATATCGAAGCAAGGTGAGAGCGGCAACTCGGAGAACTCCCAAGGACTGACGATCGGCAGGATCTGTCCCTTTATCGTTACCTTGAGGTCCTTGAAACTACGGTTCTTCACCACGAAACTGAGACCTGAGAGATCTGTGATAGGACTATCGAACTTCAATGACACCTTCCAGCGTCGGCCGTCCATTCTGACAATCGAGCGGATCGTTGCATTGAACACATGGGTCTTGAGCAGGGGGATGAAACGGGCTTCCGTATCCGTCAGCGTGAACACATGCTCCGGCGTGAGTTCCATACTGGGGATACCAGATTGCAACGTGGCCTGGATAACAGCCGTCGCGGGAATGGCATGACCGATCTCATAGGGAGTCAGCATCTTGGAGAACTCCTCCAGCACATCACCCTTCATCTGATCCAGCTCGTTCTCCAACTCATTCGACTGATAAGCCAATGCCGTCAGCAGCAACGAGAAGACAGGATCCTGCTCGATGCCCTCCAACTGGTCAGGATGATCACTGCTCCGCCAGATGCGGATGGCCTCCTGTAACAGTTCCTCAGCCCGCTGTTTGTTTTCAAATATTGTCTGTTTCATGCTTCCAATTCTTTATTATTTCCATACGCGCAGGGTGCTCTTATACAGATAGTCCTCCTTGGTAGAGGCAATCACCCCCTTGATCGTGATATAGACCAGACGCTCTTCACGGATATATGTCATCGTCACAGCCACATCGTCGAGTCGCTTCTCATAATCCTTCACGGCCTCCTTGAGTTCTGCTGCAAAGGTATTCATGTTCTTCGACGATCCGGAGATCTTCTTGGAATAGAGGTCACGCAGGCCATTCTCATAGAGCGTATCACCCGAATTATAGATCACGCCCTCATGCTCGTCGAAGATCTCGAAACGCATATTATTGAAGACAAAGCCGTATTTGGAATCTCCAATACTGTTATAGCGCGGTGTGGTCAGCAACATGCTCAGCGCCTCGTCAATCGAACGCTTGATCTTGTTCTCACGGGCCAGACCGCTCTTCACTACTTTCAGAGGTATTGACAGGTATGCCATAAGCGTATTTTAGATCAATGGTATAAATCGTTCACTTTCCGGCTCAGGCACATAGAGTGCATTGAACAGGTGTTCGAATAGTTCCTGGTACAGACGCTCGTAGAGATTCTCCTTCAGATCGTCCTCCATCAGCTTCAGAGAACGGTTCATCTCCGTACGGAGTTCCTCCATCAGTACTGGCTTCATCTCGTTGTTGATATAGTCGGTGAGCGCCTGAGTCTGCTGTGCCAGTGCATTCTGCATCTCTTCCTTTACGAGGGTGATGAGTTTCTCCTTCGTTTCCTCCAGCAGTTTCACGATCAGTTCCTCGTGCAACTGGGCATACAACTCAGCCTTCGCCTGTTTCAGAAGGGCTTCGTAGTCGATGGTATTATCCACCAGCACCACCTTGTCGAGCACGGCCACCGCACCCGTCAGATAATCCTCAAACCAGTTCAGCCACTTCATGACATCCACCTGTCTCGGCTGCGGGATCACGATGGGTTGTTCTGTATTAGGACTGATGATATAGTAATCGACGGCATGGGCGATCTCCTGCAACAGCATCAGGAAATCATGCACGCTGTTACGCTGGCTATAGCCCTTCATGATGAAGAGATAGTGCAGGAGCGCACGCTTTCCGTCGCCTTCCTCCAGATTCTGGTGTGAGGTGATCGTACTCAGCTTACTGATATATTTCTCCACATAGGTGGTAAACTGCTGGTTTCCCGTCATGAGCAGACAGGGCGGTATATAGGCAGTGTCGATGGAGAACATACCGTCCTTGACGTTGAAGTGTACCAGCGGCATCACATCCTGTGACTCCGCCTCCTCCAGCGAGAGAAGGGCATATTCATAATGCGGACGGAGATAAGGCACGCCCTCTTTCTCGAAGGATGTCGTCGTGTCGCTGATGCCAATCGTCAGATAGTAACTGTCACCAAACAGCATGGGAATAGGGACGACAGCCTTTTCATCGGCATCTATTATCTTACCTGACGGTAACAGAGCCATACATCGCAGGTTCTCCACCTCGAATGTATTCTTGACGAAAACACCCTTACAACTCAGTTCAGTCCCAGGCAACATACCCATCTGTGTGCTTCCCAATGCGGCACGGATGGCTATCTGCTGCTGGAAATCCAGTTTCTCCTCCAGACCGATGAAGGTCTGGGCTGTGATCTCCATGCCTGGCAACCAGTTTATTCTTGAATTCAGATCCATAACCCTACTTATTGATTCAGTTCCGTATTATAATTCAGCGTCATGCCTCCGTCAGGCTTCTGAGGAACCATGTGCTGTTTGATCTCTATCACACATCTCACGTCGAAGGGGATCAGCCACTCCTTCAGGAAAGCGGTCAACGGCTCCAACGACTTTGCCAACTCCTGATAGGTGGCAGGTGTCAGCCCCGGGATCAGCAGTTTATATGTCACCTGAGGCAGCCACAGACGGGTCGTATCGATGGGACTGTAACGACCTTTGATCGTCTCCACCTCACAATGCATCAGGGCACCGAGAATGTTTCCCACCAGACCAAGATTACCGCGCCAACGACTGACAAACGGTAATATCACCGCAGCCTCCTTTACCAGATCGTTCTGCTCTGCCTCTATATCGAAATTGAAGTATTCCTTCAGCAGATATGTCAGTTTCTGGTCCAGGAGTTCCGATGCCTGACGCTCAATATCCAACTTCTTGCGGAACACATAGGTGTCGAAGGGAGCAAACGATTCACTCAGTAGTTCTCTGCGCCACTCCAACTCCTTGTACTTCTCTGAGAAGTCTTCTCCGCGAAGATCGTCATCACGTGTCAACAGGCCCTCAGGCAACAGACGCAGGAAACCGTCGCGCGACAGTACCACCTTGTCCTCCTTCTCATACACGGAGAGAACATCCTGGTTGTAGTTTCTATAGAACGTACCCTTGCCCTGAACCATCCACTTTCCGCTCATCTCGGGATAGAGATAGTTCAGCAGCACTTCGGCCCTGATCTGACTGATGTTCCTATTGATAATCATTCTTCGTTCAATTCATAATAATAATCCTGTCCGTCGGCCACGATATGCAGCACATCATGACAAGGAATACCTAATTGTGCCAGCGTCAACTCCCCGTAAGGGAAATCGGCACCGATCTCTCTATATTCATGCTGGTAAAGTCCGCTGAGGGGCACACCACGTAAGTGGTCATCCGCCTCCACAAAGGCTTCTACAGCATGACCCGGGCGCATCACGTCCGTACGGCGGTCGTTAGCGCGCTCTGTCACATAATCCACAAAACAGTCGTTCTCCAGACAGAGACTCACCGACTGCGCTCCCGACGTCTGTCCTATCAGACGAAGGACCTCCGATACCGACGATTGTCTTGAGAGTGCCAATGGACGGATAGGTGTCCAACACGTATGAACGGCACAGTCGTCATCATAGGCCTGGAAGTCGAGGAGTTTGGTGGTCAGGTGCTGCCCGTCATAGTAGAACATCTTTCCACAGAGGGAAGTGAACGTTCCCTGTTCCAAGGCCTCCTGATGAACCAGTTTCATCGCCTCCTGCACCTGTACAGCACCGATCACCGACGCCATCAGCGAAGTGGTAGGAGCAGAGCCCGCCTCCTCATGCCGACGGATTACACCTGTACACGACATCCGCTTCGCCAAGTCACGCAGGCCCTCAGGACCTAAGTTGCAGGCATAGCAGTTCTTTCCAGGTATAAACACCCGCGCCGTTCCTTCGAGTTCCTCGATGCCACCGTCCACCCAAGGCACGCCCGCGCGCATACACAACCGGTTGATGCAATAACGCGCCCAACGGCTGTCCACACAACCGATGACCACATCCATCCGGCGGATCAGTGAGAGACCGACATCATAGGCCACATCGCCACAGATGGTCTGTATCTCCACAGTGGGGTTCATGGCTTTCACGCGCTCAGCAACCACCTCCACCTTCAGACGATGCGCATCGGCATCAGCCTTCGAGAAGAGTACGGAGCGCGACAGGTTGCCCACCTCCACCACATCAAAATCAACTACGACAAGATGTTCCACACCTAACAGCACCAAGTTCTTCAGCACCTCGTTTCCCAAGGCACCGCATCCGACCACCATCACATGGGCAGCCGATACTTGCTGTTGTTTTAGGCATTCACTCATCTGTTAGTTATCTGGTTTCATATTAAGTTCTACATCCAACATATCATTCGGCACGGGCATCACCGTCAGTTTGGCATCATGATAGCCATCTTTCTTCAACACTATCCTACATGCCACCGTTGCCGGCAGGTTCTCAAGTATACATGGCGTGATACCGACCTCCACCTGGTTCAGGATGATAGTGGCTCCCACCACGTTACTATGGATATTCAGCACACCATAACTGGCTTTCGGCAGACTCATGTCGAGCACTTTCGGGAGCGTATCGTCCACATACAAGAAGATCGGCTTCGATTCCAGCCCTTCTTTCAGCGTACTGACAATATAGAATCCCAGTGCCAGTTTTCCTTCCCATTTCCCATAAGCCAGAGGCTCCCTGTTAAGCCATATCTGCGTTTCCTCATCCGGTGCAGTAATAGTCACCTGAGCTTTCAAGGAGTCCAGCGGAACATTCGCAGCCATCGCCGTAGAGTCTGTGACTGTAGAGTCGGCAGTCTCCTTTAGGATTCCGGGCGTGACAGCTCGCGCCATCAGCGGCCGCACCCACATATCACTGGCCTGCAGGGTCAGAACCCGCTTTTCACCGATACCCAGATTGACCACCGTGTCTACATAGCAGGTCTCATTCTGCGTTACGAGCACCTGATGGTCACCTGGCTGCAGACGGCCACTCGTTGCCTCGCCTTTCCCGATAGGCTGTCCATCAACATAGATGTGCCCTTCCAAGACCGGTAGTTTCACGGTCAGGTAGGAATAGACTGATTGCAACACCACTGGCACCACAATCTTTGCACTATCCACGACCTCCACCGTATCCGACAGTTCCTCGTAGAATGGAGCCTCTACATGGTAGCCATGTTTCCCTAACGGGAGATGAAATTGGGCAAGCCCGTTTCTCACGAGCGCCACTGTACTATCTACCTGCAAAATGGCATTCTCAGGAATAACCTGGAACACCACCCATTGCTTCGACAGTTTATATTCTTTTCCTGGCTTATCAGTCTGCATGATAGCCCGGTAATGCTTTTTCTTCCTCAATCCCTTGCCTGGAACCTTCCACATCAACTGTCCGTAATCTGGATGTTCCACCAGCAGGTATGCGGTCTTATGAGGAGCTAATAAGGTGATTTGTCCATCACCCTCCTGGGCCGCTATTGGTGTCTTTCCGTCGGCCTTGAACGTGAATCCTTTCTCGTCGGTCTTCAAGTCCAAGGTCGCCATCTTCTTATCTACAGGTAAAACCTTCCGCGTAGCAAGGTCGAATTTGACCCGCTTAAACTGCCCGATGCTGATTTTCTGTGCGGCACAAGGCAGGAATAGAACTGCAATCAGTAAGATTACCAGTAGTCTTTTCTGCATGCAGTTATTGTCCGGTCACTGCCGTATTGCCAGGACTGGTAATAGAGATGTTACCACCATAGGAGCACATACACTTGCTGTTGTTAGTCAGTGCAGCAATACCACCCACCTTTACCTGTGAACTGCCTGGCGACCAGGGAGCCGTAATCACTGGTACACAGGGCATCGGGGTCAGCACACCCATAGCGGCAGACGTAGCAGAAGAAACCGCTGGGTTTGCTATCGACTGACACATACCGAATGTTGCAATATTGGCAACTGTAAAATCCGTAGTCACAGCCATCAACATGTTCATACATTTCGGCCTCGTCGGCACGATGACTGCCAATGTGCACGGAGCCATTCCAAAACTGCACTGGAGCACAGCTCCTTGAGTTACAAAATTACCCATATTCTTTCTTTTTTAAATATCTGGCTCAGCCCCTATAGGGGCCGAGACCAGATGAGATGATGTAAGTGATTACTTCCAAGGATTCTCGTAACTTACGGGACCATTCTCGAGCTTCTGACAGCTGAGCAGGATCTCCTCATAGTGCTCCTCGCCGTCTGCCCAGTACTCCTTGTAGTGTACGCAGTAGCAAGCAGTACCCTTCAGGGTCTTCATGGCTGAACCATCCTTCGTGTTCTCGAACTCAATCTCCAGGTCATGAGGAGCAGCGGGATCGATCATCCAAGCCAGCAACTCGGGGTTACCATCGTTCAGCGCCTTCACACGGATGGTGATCTGGCCGCCACGAACGATACCTGCAACCTGACCTTCCTGATCAGTAGCCTGGTTAAACTTGTAGTTTACCAACAATACCTCACGAGGTGCAAAGTCCTTAACCTTCAGCACAACCGGTGTTACATTCTCTGCCATAATATATTTCCTTTCTTAATTTTAATCCTATTAAACTTTTAACGATATGTTCAAGTTATGCCCATGCATTCTCGAACTTCACAGAGCCGACCTCAATGTTCTGACAAGAGATGAGAATCTCCTCATAGTGGCCTTCCTTATCTGCCCAGTTCTCCTCGAAATCTACGCAGTAAGCACCGGTAAACTTGATGGTTTTCATCACCTTCAGAGTCTTGGTCTCTAAGAACTGAATCTCACCGTCCTTCTTCAGGAAGCGGTCACACATCCAGGCCATCAGCTCGGGCGTACCGTCATTGAGAGCCTTTACACGAACACGAAGCATCTGGAAACGGGGGATACCAGTCATCTGTCCCTCACGATCAGTCTCCTGATCAAACTCATAAGATACCATCTGAACTTCACGGTCTTTGAAGTCCTGAATCTTCATTACTACTGGTGTTGTTGCCATAATTGTAAATGTTTAAAGGGTTAAACTTATTATTAATCACTTATTTTTTGATAGTCACTGCTTATGCACTAGCCATAGCAGCTTCCTTGTCCTTCTTGTCTGCAGCAACCTTGATGATGAAGTTCTTGGCTGCATAGAACGGAGTCAGTGTGATGTCGCAGGTGATCTGCTTGGTGATAGGATCCTGACGGGGCTCACCGATCTCGTAGTTCTGGAACAGGTTACCATAGCCCTTGTACTGGTTGAGGAACTCCTGAATCTTTGACTTCAGGTTCTTCGGGCTGTTGTACGGATCCCAGTTCTCGAGAGCCACCTCATGTACGAAGTTCATCAGCACCTTCTTTACCCAGTCGAACACGCGAACGATAGGATACTCCTTCATAGCGTCGAGGTCACCATTGTAAAGAGTGGTGTTGTTGAAGGCCATCACACGACCCTCGCTGTACACCATAGGAATCACCTGGTTGTCCATCAGGGCAGCAATCTCCGACTTCAGCAGATCGCTCTTCACACCCTTCACACCATCGAGTGTACCATACTTCTTACCACCGGCACCCTGAGCCATGTTAGCGGTCTCATCATAGAGTTTACCGCAGAGGGCTGCAGCAGGAGCGATATAGAAAGCCTTCTGGTCTTCCTCGTCTGACGACATCTTCTCTGCCTCACGACCAACGATCCAGTTAGCGGTCATCACCACGTTCATCAGACACTGGTCACTGTCGCGATAACCCTCGGTGTTAGCCTGCAGATCGTCGAATGAATACTCATCAGCATGGTCGGTGAGCAGCATCACCTTATATTTGAATGCCATCTTGGCCCACTGGAGCAGATCCACCTTGTCGGTAAGCACAGCACCGGGAACACAAACGAGGCTGTAGGCATCCTTCAGACTCAGACGGTCGAAACCGTTACGGAGGATATTCTCCACCTCACCGGCGAAACCAGAGTCGGGATCAGCGATATCCTCTTTCAGAACGTTGATCACACGCAGGTTCTTTACCTTATCAGTACCGCAGGTCTTGAAGAAAGAGTCGAGCTGACGATAGCTGCGCTCCAGATTCTGTGTAGCGTAGAGGGCGTCGGTGATACCCTGCTTCAGCACCTGTGTATATTTCTCCTCATCCTGCTTACAAGCATCAGCGAAACCGGTAGCGGTCTCCAGGCTTGTATCATCGAGCAGTTCCAGCCAACGCTTGATATCTCTCTTCAGCCCCTCACGCTTTTCCTTGAAACGCTTGTCGCTGAGGAACACATCCTTAGCGGCCTTACGCGCGGGATTCATATTATCTGCGTCGGGCATGAATCCACGAATTGCATTGAAACCACCAAAAGCGGAAAGCAATTGTGATGCGTCTTTACCTTTTTCCTGAAGCTCGGCACCAGCCTGACTGGCGGCTTGAGCTTTCTGCATTTCTGTATCTGCCATAATTCTTAAATTCTTTTTTCTGTTGCAAAATTAATCATTTCTTGTTTATTGCCTCAGGCTTTATTTATCTTTTTCCTGAAGTTGTTGCGACAGGCAACCTGTCGGGCGACAAACGTCGGATTCCGGTCGATCCGTCTGTCGCAGAGAGGACTATTTCTCCACCATGATACGGAATTCCACAGGGGTCATTCCGACCACCTCCACCATTCTTCGCTGGAGGGTTCTGACGGAGTTATAGCCTGCTTCGGCACTGACGGCAGCGATACCGTACTCGGGATGATCCCGCAGCAACTGTAAGGCGCGCACCAGACGAAGATTCTCCAGATACTCATCGGCCGACCTGAAGATAGTGGAGTTACGGAACAGACGCATCAGGCGCGCTTGCGAGACACCCATCAGTTCTGCCAGTTCCTTGGCACCGAAGTCTGCGGTCACCAGCTGGGGCTCATTCTCCAGACGGTTCTCGAGCATCGCCAACAACTCTGCATCATCCACCAGGTCTGCCTGCATTGACAGACGACGACCGCGCTCCATTTCGGCCTTTAACCAGCCGACACGCTGACGCAGCTCATACCATGAGTTCAGCTGCTCACTCATCAGGAGGTTACGCCCCAACAGACGCACATTCTCCAGATCCAGACGCTCGTTCTCCTGTTCAAGACGGGCGATCTCCTGCTCCAGTTCTTCTATCTTCTTAGCCATTGTGTGTACCTATTCCTATTTAATCAGCACCTTCCAACTCAGAGAGCATAGACTGCAGCATCTGCTTCAGCTCGTCACGGCTGCCAGCCTCCTTCAGGATGTCGCGCAGCTTACGGTTCTGCTCAATGCTCTTACGGATCTTCTCGTCGGTGTCGATCTTGCTCTTCACGCCAGAGAGGAACGGACTGTTCTGTACCAGACGACCCTTACCGCCCTGTGCCTCGAAGTCACGCAGTTCACCAAACTTCAGGGTCTCAGTCACTGAACCACCCTCTTCGTCAGTAAAGGCAACCTCTACTTTGGGCTTGAAGTGTGCAAAAGCATCATCGATGTTGTGGATATCCTCCACGAATTCAGGATTACCAGCCTCCACGTCTGACGTGTACTGGTCGATCATCAAAGTCTTGTTCTGATCGATCAAACTGACTTTCGCATTTGACTCCTCATCTGGAGCCATCGAAATGAAATTCTCTTTCATTGCCATAATTGTAATGGTTTTAAATGTTATACATGAAGTTAAAAATTATTTCTTCTCTTTCTTCGGAGCCTTCTTCTCTTCAGGCTCGGCGGTCTTCTCATCTGGGTTTCCCAGGCGCTTGCCGTTGACCACGAAGACAGCCTGTCCGTCCTTGTCGGCTTCCACCACGATAGTATCGCCTGCCTTGACATCACCGGCAATCATCATCTTAGAGATCGGGTGACGCAGTTCCTTACGGATAATACCGATGATCGGACGTGCACCATACTGCTGGTTGTAACCGCGCAGGGCGATCTTCTCGCGTGCCTCTGGTGTCAGCGTCAACGTGATATTCTGCTCCTCCAACAACTTCAACAGACCCTTCAGGTGGATGTCGAAGATGTGGACAACGGTCTTGTCGGTGATCGGTGAGAACGGAACGATCTCTGTCAGACGTGCCAGGAACTCCGGACGGAAGTAACCCTGCATGATGTCCATCAGTTCGTTGTTCTCAGGGATGATACCTGCGTTGAACTTCTCCACAATCGTCTGTGCACCGATATTAGAGGTGAAGAGGATGAGCGCATTGGAGAAATCGCCCACACGACCCAGACGGTCGTGCAACTTACCCTCGTCAAGGATCTGCAGGAACAGGTCGAACACCGACTTGTGAGCCTTCTCGATCTCATCGAACAGCACCACAGCGTACGGGTTCTGACGGATCTTGTTTACCAACAGACCACCTTCCTCGTAACCTACGTATCCCGGAGGCGCACCATAGAGCAGTGCCACCGAGTGTTCTTCCTTGAACTCAGACATATCAAAGCGGATCAGGGCACTCTCGTCACCAAAGAGGAAGGTAGCGAGGGCCTTAGCCAACTCCGTCTTACCGGTACCGGTCGGACCCAGGAAGAAGAACGAACCCATCGGCTGTCCCTTCTTGCTCAGACCTGAACGGGCCTCATACACGGCGTCAAGCACCTTCTTCACAGCGTGATCCTGACCGACCACACGCTTCTTCAGGGTATCTTCCGCACCCATCAGACGATCGCGCTCCTTCGTCTGGACCTTACCCAGAGGAATACCGGTCTGCTTTGCCACGACGGCACTCAGGTCGTCGCTCTTCAGTTCTGTACGCTGCTGGGCACTCAGTTCTGTCAGTTTATCAAGGATACCTGCCAAGAAGTCTACGCGCTCCTGAATGGTGGCAATCTTACTGAAGTCAGTATCAGAATCGACACCAGCCAGCAGGATGCAACTCACCTTGTTGAACAACTCATAGTTCAGCCAGTCGAGTTCCTTCATCAGTTCCTCGTCAGCCTTATCCTTTCCTTCTGTAGAAGCCTTGATAGCATCCAATTTCTCACGCAGACTCTGGATGATACTACCGGTCAGGTCATTCATCGTCTTCACCTGTGCCATCGTACGGTCGATCAGGTCGAAGGCAGAGTCAGGCAGTGATTTCTCCGTCAGATAGCGCTTCGCCAGACGGATGGCATCGCTCAGTACGGTCTCATCCACCGTCAGTCCGTGATATTCCTCGTAAGCGGGGATAGCACCCTTCAAGATGCGCAGTGACAGATCGGCTGTCGGCTCCTCCACGGTGATCTTCTCCAACTTCGAGGTCATCTCCTTATCGGTCTCGATATTCTTCGTATAACCGTCAATACTTGAGGTGGCCAACAGTTGCAGACGACCTTTGCTCAGTTCGTTCTTCAGGATAGAAGAAGCACCGAACAGCGAACCCTGCTTATCAAACAGTTTGTCGATCGACTCAATGATCAGCACGGCATTCGGCAGATTCTCCACCTCCGTAATCACGTTCTTGAAGCGATCCTCTACCTCACCCTTATACTGGGCATCACCACCGAGGGCAGCCGTATCCAGTTCATAGGCCACGGCACCACTCAGGAAGCCCGGTACATGGTCGGCAGCCAACTCGCGAACGAATCCGTTCACCAACGAGGTCTTACCGACACCGGCCTCACCTGTAATCAGCAGGTTAGCCTTGGTCTTACGACCCAATATCTCATAGATCACGGAAATCTCTTTCTCAAAACCGATCACGTTGTCCAGGTTACCGGCACGCGCAATCGCCGTCTTGTCAACGCAATACTTGGCGAGGCTGCCCTTAGCACCTGTTCCAGCTGCGGGCGTGTGCTTTGTCAGTTCTGCGCCTTCCATATAGGGAGCCTCCACATTGGCGCCACCGGCCATCTTTGCACTGATGTCCGAAGGAGTCAACGGCAATGTCTTCAACTGATCGAAAGTGAAGCCTACACCTGGTGTCACCAGTGAGGCCAGGACACAGACGTCAGTGGTCTCATCGAGGTTAAACTTCACCATATAGTTTTCGGCCTCTTCGAGCACGGCCACCGACTCTTCACTGTATTCCAGATCTCTCATCGGGCGCACCGCACGCGGAGCCAACTGCATCTGCACGTCAGCCCAGTCCTGCAAATAAAAATAATCCTTATTCAGCTCGCTCTCGATAAAGTGTACCAATCCGATTTCCTTATGGAGTACAGCCTTAAACAGATGCGCAGGATAAATGGCATCACTGCAGTACTCCTCGGCAAAGGAATTGGCAATAGATTTTAGTTTCGCATTCATAACATGTCCAATTTTTAGATATTATTGGGTACAAAATTACTAAAAAGCGAAGACTTATAATCGACTTCACGCTATCAATATAATCGATTTTAACGTTTTTTATGTATTTCCCGTATCTTTTTCCGTAAACCATTCAACAATTGGCAAAGAAAAAAGGTGTGCCGCATTCCCGACACACCCTTCTTTGGTATCTTACTCCCACTCGATCGTTGCAGGTGGTTTTGAGGAGATATCATAGCAGACGCGGTTCACGCCACGCACTTTATTGATGATCTCATTCGACACCTTCGCCATGAAATCATACGGCAGATGAGCCCAGTCGGCAGTCATCGCGTCGGTAGAGGTCACGGCACGCAAGGCCACGGGATGCTCGTAGGTACGCTCATCACCCATCACACCCACACTTCTC
>JAEEGJ010010780.1_pt1 | contig 23562 bp, 20 predicted proteins | sample 8958761 | NCBI WGS metagenome assembly JAEEGJ01 (sample SAMN16246546, study PRJNA631951) | gut metagenome | biome: gut microbiome; feature: rumen; material: RS-attached | host: Bos | place: Iran: Karaj | collected 2018-10 | reverse complement strand
GAAGTAGAGGCCCTTGTTCTTGAAGTAGCCGTAGCTCGGCATTACGCAATCGGCCCAGAGTGTCTGATCGTCCGTGGTGCGGTTGCGTGAGATGTCGGCAGTGGACATATTGAAGTAGACGTGGCTGACCGAGTTGTCCGGGAAGTCCACGAGTTCCATGACCGCATAGTCATCCCAGGTGACATCCAGGTTGTACATGTTGCCGTCTATCTTTACTATGTTCCACATGTGGCCGGCGAAGCTGTCCTTCTCGCCCTCGGCATTGCCGACTGCGAGATAGTTGTATATGCCGAGCGCACGCAGCAGATACTGCATGGTGCGCGAGTAGCCCTCGCAGTTGGCACGGCCGTTTACCAAAACGCCGTACATCGTATACACGTCGTTGTCATACGACTCATCATATTCGCAGTTCTGCACGAGATAGTCGTGCAGAAAAAGTTCTTTTGCATATTCCGTGGTCGCGGTGCCCGGAATACTGCCGAGCAGCTTCTGCGCGGCAGACGTAACCTGCGACCACTTCTTCTCATATTCCTTGCGGTTCATGAGATACTGCGGGACGAAGTAATTGATACTTCCTATCTTCGTCATCGAGCACTTGTTGCCGAGGAAGAAGAGTTCGGGATTGTCATATGAGAGGGAGGTATACATCGCCTCAAGTTCCTGATCGGAAAGGCTCGGTATGACCACCTGTTTCGGGAAATCCTTGGCCGAGTCGTCGCTTAAAGCGGCATAGACAAGTCTGTATGCCTCCTGTTCCTTCTCGCCCAGCTTATTATAATAATACCTATATATTGAGTCCGTATAGGAAGTCGGCACGTCATAGCCCTTAAAGCCGGCGGAGCGCTTCGCCACAAATGTATCAATAGGTAAGAACATGATACAGACGAATCCCGCCAGCAAAACCACCGCCAGTACGACGGCCAGGATTTTGACTACCTTCATTTATCGTTCTCCAATTTTATTACGGATATTTTCAGTTTCTTCTCAACAGAAGCCTTGATTACGGACTGATATTTGTTGAAGTCTGTTATGTTGATGTTGGTCGTGCAGGTATTTACGAGTCTCGAGAAAATCTCGTCACCGTTGTCCACGGTCTCCTTTGTCAGGCGCTGGCGGATATAGTCGACGATTATCTTCGCCTGCTGCTCTCGCTCACGTTCGGAGCCGGAAAGGCCGGTGTAACGGAGATAGTTGAAAAACAGGTCGCCGTAGAGAGTACGCTTGCCTGCCTGGAGGTTAAGCGTAAAGTCAGATCCGGCATAGTCGATACGGTTCTTCAGGTTTATCTCGTAACCGCCGAGGACCTGCATAAAGTCCTTGAACTGGTCACGCGTAATGACGACGTAACGGTCGAGCTTTATGCCATACGTGTCCTCGGCACCCTGCATGAGCTCAAGCGGCTTTTGGTAGTCCGCGTTCGGCGGAGTGTTCAGACACATGACCGTGTATGACCTGGACGATGTATTGATTCCGAAAACGCAGAGATACAGCACTTCGCCGTCAGCGGATACCGGTACAAACAGTATGTTGACGGACTCCTTCTTGTCGCTGTCATCGACCAGTGTTATATCGCTTTCAGCGTATTCCGCTCTCTCGTTTTCAGCCTTTTCCCTGAAATATGTAACGGCCGATGCCGAAGCGACAATAATCAGCAGGAGAAGAAATACACCCACAAAACGGCGCTGTCTTTTCCTGGTTGCGGCATCCTTGTTGCCCGTGTTCAGCTTTATCTTTTTGCGCTTGTAATTTGCCACTTCGGTCACCTCCTTTTATACTTGTTTAACAGATTTAATATACTAAAAAATAACTTGACGGTCAACTGAAAGTATGCTATATTTATCAAGCACTTTTTATGTGCTGGTGTAGCTCAGTTGGTAGAGCAGCTGATTTGTAATCAGCAGGTCAGGGGTTCGAGTCCGTTCACCAGCTCCAGAAAAAACAACCTGCAACAAAAGTTGCAGGTTTCATAAAATGGGAGAGTTCCCGAGCGGCCAAAGGGGGCAGACTGTAAATCTGTTGTCTACGACTTCAGTGGTTCGAATCCACTCTCTCCCACCAAAAAACGAGGTAGCGAACGCTACCTCGTTTTTTTATTCAACCTTAGATCATCTGGGCATTCTTGTTGGCAACGGGTGTACCTGAAGCATTCTCGGCAAATTCGGTGCCTTCGGGAACTCCGATGATTACGTCTGTAGCCTTGATGATGGCGCAGGCCTTCTTTCCGGGCTCAAGACCGAGATCCTTTATAGAGGCCATTGAAATTGTAGCGGAAACCTTATTGCCGCCGCCGATATCAAGCTCTACTATGCCGTTTACGGCACCCTCTGTTACCTTTGTAACTGTACCTTTAAGCTGATTTCTTGCGCTGAGTTTCATAATATATACCTCCTGAATGTATTTTACGAATCATAAAAGGTTCCCTGTGCTGTCTCGAGACGCTCGGTCACGGGGTATTCGAAACAGGGTTCCTCCTTAAGACGTTTTAAGTACTGAACGCCTTCCCACTTTGCCATCTGCAGGTCATGGAGAAGGTAGTTGCCGCAGTTTACGGGTGTGGCACCGGGCACTTCACCCTCAAAGTCCTTCAGGTATTCGAAGGCTCTGAGCATGAGCGGGTAAATCTCCTGTGGTGTCGGGTGGCCTTTGACTATCAGATATGAGCCTGTAAGGCAGCCCATGGGTCCCCAGTAAATTATTCTGTCCTTCCACTCCTCGTCGTTTCTGAGAAATGTAGCTATGATATGCTCTATGGTGTGCATGGCGTTAGGATGAATTACGGGTTCGGTATTCGGGTATTTCATGCGGATATCGAAAGTGGTCGCAAATTCATCGCCAATCGTGTCGAGCCGGGACTCGTAGATGCCCGGTTTTATTTTTGTGTGGTCAACCTGGAAACTCGGTATAAGATCCATATTCTGCCCTCCTGTTTACAAATTAATTATGTCAAACAAGGAAGATAAAAGCAAGTGTTTCAAGACAATAATGCCGTTTCCCGATTACATATCCATCTTGTTTTCCCGCTCCGTTATGGTACAATATTAAAAAAGTGTTCCACGGAGGTTTTCACATGCCGGAAAGAACAAAAAACGATATACTGGTTGCATTCAACACCCTGATAGAAAAGAAGGGTTTCGACAAGATAACGGTTCAGATGATCATAGACGAAGCGGGAATCGGCAGAGCTACATTTTACAGGTATTTCAAGGACAAGTACGATGTAATGAACTACAACTATATGAAGTTCCTTGAGGAGTACCTGCTCGCCGGTAAAACGAAAACCTTCGAGGATTTCTTCCTGCTCATGACGACCGAAGGCACGGAGTTCTTCAGAAACAAGATAAAAATCTTCAGTTCGACGGGTCCCAACTCCTTCCACAAATTTATGTCCCAGGCTTCGTACAGCGCGGTAATTTTTATACTGATGCTTAAGGGAAAGACAGAGTTCACTCCCGTCGAGACCATGCGATACAGATTCCTCTGCCAGGGAATTCCGCACCTCTATGAGGACTGGATTAAAGGCGAGTATCCGGATGTCACTCCGCAGGAGGCCGCGAAAGCGATATACGATCTGCTCCCCGAGGAACTTAAAGGTGATCTCTGGACAAGCGACTGATCACTTGCGCGGTTTACACAGCTAAAGAAAAGAGCGCTCATTTGAGCGCTCTTTCTTAGTTTCAGATTCAGATTTTTATTGCGAGATCGTTTGCCGCGAGGATTACGGTCTTTAAGTTTCCGACCGTGTTCGCATCGCCGATTATGTGGACATGCTTTGACTCTTTTTCGGCAAGAGGTGTTCCGGGTATATAACCTATGGAAGTGATGACACTGTCACAGGCAACTTCCTGCTTCTTGCCCTTTTTGTCCTTGATGACTACGCAGCCGTCCTTGATCTCATCTACTGAAGATTCAAGGTATACAGGCATATTGTAGTACTTGATATAGTCGCGGAGCATGTTGGTATTGGCCGCGTTGACATACTTGGCCTTGATGAGATATTCCATCTGTTCAACTATGATGGGATGCTTGCCGAGCTTCGCGAGCTCGAGCGCTATCTCGCAGCCGGTGAGGCCGCCGCCGATGATGACGACCTTGTCGCCGACTTCCGCCTTGCGGAAGAGATAGTCTGTAGCGGTGACGGCTTTTTCTCCGCCGGGTACCTTGATGGTACGCGGTTTCGCGCCTGTCGCGATGACAATCTCATCGGCCTTCAAGGACTTGATATCGGTAATCTCGGTGTTCATATGAACCGTTACCGGTGACTTCTCGAGCTCGCGCTCGTAGAACTTCAGGAGCTCCTTGTCCTTCTCTTTGAAGTCCGGGGCGGCAGCGGCTATAAACACGCCGCCGAGCCTGTCGGTCTTTTCATAAAGATCGACCTTATGGCCTCTCTCGGCGGCCCTCATGGCAAATTCCATACCGCCGATGCCGCCGCCAATGACGGCAATCTTTTTCTTGATAAGAGCCTTCTTGGGCTCGTACTTCTTCTCTCTGAATGTGCGGGGGTTAAGCGCGCAGCGGCCGGGATGGACATCCAGAGGATCGATGTCACAGCCGTTGCCGTTTGTCCAGCCCCAGGGCAGACATGCCGCATGGCAGGAGATGCAGGGACGGATCTCGTCCATTCTGTCCTCCATAATCTTCTTTACATACTGGCCGTCGCAGAGAATCTGGCGGCCTACGGCCATGGCGTCAATCTTGCCTGCGGCAATTGAGGCCGCGCCCGCCTCGGGCTGCATACGGCCCGCGCAGACTACCGGCTTTGTCGTATAGGGCTTTATCTTTTCAACATACTCGAGGTTGATGTTAAGCGGAGCATATACCGGAGGATGAGCCCAGTACCAGGCATCGTAGGTACCGTTGTCGCAGTTGAACATGTCGTAGCCTGCTTCTTCCAGTATCTTGATTGCCTTCTTGGACTCCTCGAAATCACGGCCGACCTCAACATAGTCTGTCTCCTCGGGGAGAACACCTTCGTTGAAGCCGCGTGTCTTACTCTCTACGCTGTAGCGGACGGAGACGGGGAAGTCCTGTCCGCACTGTTTCTTGATTTCCTTAACTATATCGCAGGCGAATCTGAGTCTGTTCTCAAGGGATCCGCCGTATTCGTCTGTTCTGTGGTTTGTGTATTTCAGGGCGAACTGGTCAAGGAGGTAGCCCTCGTGTACGGCATGGATTTCAATACCGTCAACGCCCTGCTCCTGGAGCATCTTCGAGGTACGGCCGATGGCGTAAACCAGCTGGTCGATGCGCTCCTTGGTAAGCTCCTTCGTCTTGAGCTTCTCGGGTGCCCAGAAGGTCGGTGTGCCCTTGTCGGGTCCGACGTTCCACCAGTCGAGGTGAAGGATGGGCTTGGTTAAAAGTTCGAGCGATTTATGGTTCATGAAAGGATGCAGCATGCCCGGGAACGGAGTCTCACGACCGGGTCCCGCAGTGAGCTGTACAAAGAACTTAGAGCCGTTCTTGTGGACCATGTCCATCAAGGGCTTTACGGGTTTGAATACGTTCGGATGGTCATAGATCCACTTCGGACCCACCATTGAAACAACCGGTACGAGGCCGCAGATAAAGAGGCCCACACCGGCTTCGCTGCGCTCACGGTAGAACTCGACAACATCCTTGTTAAAGCAGGTGTTCATCTCCCACTTGATGATGTTCGTGCCCTCCATGGGCGGCATGACAATTCTGTTCTTGATCTCACAGTTGCCTATCTTCCAAGGCGTGAACAAAGGCTCATACTGCTTATCCATAAAAAATCCTCCTGACAGATTTTCCGTTTTCAGTCAAGGTTTACGTGCTCGACGGGGCCGTCAAAGGCGTCACCCATGAAGATCTTTGCCTGGGTGGCGAAACTGTCGGCATCATCGCTTACGAAGTATTTTCTTATACTTCCCTCCTCCTCGTTGGTCCTGTTCTGCTCTTTCAGGGCTTCCTTTAAAGTCTCGGCAAGGACAACGGAGGAGCTTATGATATTGAGACCCGGATAAAGTTCCGAGATTATATCCATAAGGAGAGGATAATGAGTGCAGCCGAGGATGAGAGTGTCGATTCCCTTCTCCGTGAGCGGGTCGAGGTACTCTTTAAGAACCGTTTCCACGACAATATCGCCCTTGTGGAAACGGCCGTTCTCGACCAGCGGCACGAGGAGCGGACATGCGACACCGAAGACCTCGGCGTCAGCGCTGTACTTTGCTATGGCTTTTTCATATGCCTTGCTGTTTATTGTGGCATTTGTGGCTATGACACCTATTTTGCCGTTTTCGGTCGACAGCGCGGCCTTCTTCGAGGTCGGCTCGACAACACCGAAGACGGGCACGTCATAGAGCTCCTCAACCTTCTCGCGGGCTATCGAGTCCGCGGTGTTGCAGGCTATGACTATGGCCTTCGGTCTGAAGCCGTAGATGAACTCAACATCTGACAGGACATATTCCGTTACCTGGCGGGGCGAGCGTGTGCCATAGGGCACGTGAGCCGTATCACCGAAGTAGACTATGTCCTCTTTGGGCATGGATTCAACAATGGCCTTGACGACTGTCAGGCCACCTATACCGGAGTCAAAAACACCTATGTATCTGTTGTCAGCCATATCTTTCCCCTTAAAGTTCGTTTACGATTTTTTTGAAGTGTTCGCCGCGCTCCTCAAAGCAGGAGTACTGGTCAAAGGAGCTTGTCGTCGGCGAGAGAAGGACTGTGTCGCCGGGCTCGGCAACACTGACGGCGGCAGCAACAGCCTGCGGTAAATCGTCAACGACGATTCCCTCGTCAGAAACGAGGTCGCGCACAAGGCGCGGACCGCAGGCACCGAAGCCTATTACCTTTTTGACAGAGCCGAGCGCGGCCTTCACATCATCCATGGGAAGGCCCTTTTCAAAGCCGCCGACAAGGAGTATTACTCCCCTGTCGAAGGCCTTAAGCGCAGTGACTGTCGCATCAGTATTGGTGCCTTTGGAGTCGTTATAGTAGCGGACTCCGTTTATCTCTCTTACAAATTCAATGCGGTGTTCCACTCCCATGAAGTGTTCCACTACATCGCTTATTATCTCGTTGCTGACGCCCTTCGTCTTTGCGAGCGAGACGGCAACCATCACATTCTGAAGGTTGTGTCTGCCGGGAATCTTTATCTTATCGACATTGAGCACGGGCTCGCCGCAGATGAAGATTTTTCCGTCCCTGACGAAGTTGTCGGCGTCATCGTTTTCTATGCTGAAAGTCTGTACCGTCGCAGGTACGGGATATTTTTCCGTGTACTCGAGGAGGGTTTTGTCATCATTGTTGAGGAGGAATACATCGCTCTTCTCCATATTGCGGTAGACTTCCGTCTTTGACTTATAGTAGGCATCGAGAGTGCCGTGTACGTCAATATGGTCGGGCGAGAGATTGATTATCGTCGCTGCGTCCGGACGGAATTTGTCAATGTTCACGAGCTGGTAGTTGGAGATTTCAAGGACAATGAAGTCGCCTTCCTTCTCCATAAGCCCCTCGTTCATGACAATCTCGCAGAGAGGTATTCCTATGTTTCCGCAGAGGTGGACCCTGCCGGGAAACGCCTTGTTTAAAATCTCATAGCAGAGGGTTGAGGTCGTCGTCTTGCCGTTCGTGCCCGTGATTGCTATGAAATGCTGGGGCTTTGCCACCTGATACGCGAGTTCTATCTCCGTGATTACGGGAATGCCGCGCTCATAGAGGCGCTCCATGAAAGGTATGTCGTTGTGCACGCCCGGATTTTTGACAACGAGGTCGTAGTCGCCTTCGGCGACGGCGAGGCTCTGGTCACGGACCTCCACGCCAAGGTCCTCGTCAGGGACCTTGAGGTCCGAGAGCGTGACCTTCGCGCCGAGCTCTTTCAAAACCTTGATAGCGGCTCTGCCGGACCTTGCGAGTCCGACGACGAGCACGGATTTACCGGAAAAATCCATTCGCTTTCTCCTTAGTTATATGAGGCCATGACGAAGACGTAGTCGCCGTAGCAGGCCGTCATAGTATAGTTAAGCGGATACGAGAAACCGCCGAAGTTTGCGCGTGAGGCGAACTTAATTGAGTTTGCGAAGTCAGCGGAGTTTACTCCGTCAGCCACTTTTATTACATAGCCGAACGCGCGTACATTGTTGAAGATACTGTAGTCAGGTGTGAACCTGTAGCACTCGGTGAAGCCTGTCGGCTGACTGCTGACACCCTTGAGAGTCGTGGTACTCACGGGAGTAATGGGACTCGTGAAAGTGCGGGCGCAGTAATTCGCAAGCTGCCTTGTGGTAATACCGTCATCCTTGACATGGGAATTGAAGGAATTGAGCGCCCTGTTGATCATATTGCTGCGCGTGCTGCTGCCCGGATTTGAAGGCGGCTCTGTCGGCGGCTCCGTCGGAGGTTCTGTCGGAGCCTGCGTCGGAGGCTGTGTCGGAGCCTGAGTGGGAGCCTGCGTAGGCGACTGTGTAGGAGCCTGCGTGGGCGACTGTGTAGGTGCCTGTGTAGGCGCCTTGGTCGGAGCCGCGGTAGGTGCTGCGGTCACCTCTGTGGTGACAATCTTTTCGGGAGCAATGGTCACTTCCTCTGTCGGTGACTCCTTGTCCTTGTCATTCTTTATGACGGCGGTGGTCCTGTAGTAGTACTTCACACCGTTTTCTGCTGTGGTATCCGCATAATGTGTCTCGGTAACGACGGCTATGAGTTCATAGCCGCTGCCCTCCGTCTTTGAGCGGTAGACATTGTATTCTATGGCGCCCTCAACGGGCTCCCATGAAATCTCATTGGTCTTGGTCGGGGCGTCTTCGGGCGCATCTGCCGGACCCTGATCATAGTTCTTCCACCATGCATCGGGGTCTGTTGTTGCCGCATCTTCAGGCGTCGGTCCCACGGGTCCGGCGCTCTTTTTCTTGTCGGAACTTATCTTCACACAGGCCACGAGACCTATGAGAAAGACAACGAGTACGGCTATTACAATGAGTTTCTTCTTATCCATGCTACCTCACCGTTTTTATTTCAGATATGCGTCAAATCTTTCGTCAAATGCGTCAAGGAATACTACGGCGACAATACCGGGGCCGGTATGTGCGCCTATGGCGCAGCCGACCTGTCCCATGAGGATATCGCGTACCTTGTAGCGCTTCTTAAGTTCGCCGGCAATATAGTCGGCATCTTCCTTTTCAGTGCCGTAGATTACGCCTACAACCTGCTTATCGAGCTCAACGCCCTTCTCGCCCACGATTTCGAGAACGCGCTCACGGGCCTTCTTCCAGCCGCGCGCCTTCTCGACAGCCTTGAGTGAACCGTTCTCATCAGTCATGATGATGGGTTTAATGTCGAGCATTCCGCCGACTACGAAGGAGGCCTTGCTTACACGGCCGCCGGCATAGAGGTAGTCGAGGGTCTGAACCGTAACATCGTGAACCATATGGTTGCAGAAGAAGTAGGCGGCCTCAATGATAAGGTCCTTCGGCGCGCCGTTTTTCTGCATCTTCAGAAGGCGCTCGGTTACGAGACCGTAACCAAGGGAAGCGCAGTGCGAGTCAATGATTGTGATCTTGAAGTCGGGGTACTTCTCGAGCACCTCCTCCTTCGCAAGTGTCGCGGCCTGGAATGTGCCGGCAACGCCTGTTGAGAAGCAGATGTAGAGAACTTCATCGCCGCGCTCGGCATAGGGAGTGAAGTACTCCTCGAACATGAGCTGGGAGATATGATATGTCTTTATCTCTTTTACGCCCTCCTGCTGAATCTTGTAGAATTCCTCAGGGAAGATCGTGACTCGGTCACGGAGGTCCTCGCCGTCAATTGTGACGGGGGTGGGCATAACGAAAAGGTTATATTCCTTAATTACGCTTTCAGGTACATCTGAAGCGGAGTCTGTGATAATACAAAAAGCCATGGTTTATTTCCTTCCTTCTTTATCTGATGCTTCCCACGGTGCGCGGGAAGAGAATAACGTCTCTGATATTCTGTACGCCCGTGACGTACATGAGCATACGCTCGAAACCGAGTCCGAAACCGCTGTGCGGTACGGAGCCGAACTTTCTCAGATCAATATAGTCCTTATAGTCGTCCTCGTTCATGTTGCGGACACGCATAGCCTCAAGAAGCTTGTCGTAGTCAGCCTCACGCTCGGAACAGCCTATAATCTCTCCTATTCCCGGAACGAGCAGGTCGGTCGCGGCGACGGTCTTGCCGTCAGGATTCTGCTTCATGTAGAACGACTTGATCTCCTTCGGGTAGTTGATTACGAATACCGGTTTTTTGAACACCTCCTCCGTGATGTAGCGCTCGTGTTCCGTCTGCAGGTCGCATCCCCAGGATACCGGGAACTTGAACTCGACGGGTGCGCTCTCAAGTATTTCTATTGCCTTGGTGTAATCAAGAACTTCAAATTCGCTGTCAATGACATGCTGAAGTTTTTCGCGAAGGCCCGGCTCGAAGAATTTCTCGAAGAACTCGAGCTCGGCGGGACAGCGTTCCATAACGGCTTTCGTTATGGACTTGATCATGTCCTCGGCGATCTCGATGATGTCGGGCAGCTCGGCGAAGGCGACTTCCGGCTCGACGTGCCAGAACTCGGCGACGTGTTTCGTCGTGTTCGAGTTCTCGGCTCGGAAAGACGGGCCGAAGGTGTAGATTTTACCGAAGGCCATTGCGGCGACTTCGCCCTCGAGCTGGCCCGAGACCGAGAGGCCTGCGGACTTGCCGAAGAAGTCGTCGGCGTAGAATTCATCCGCCGACTTGTATTTCGCCGCATCTTCAAAGCTGTGTGTTGTCACGGTGAACATCTCGCCCGCTCCTTCACAGTCGGAGCCGGTGATGATGGGTGTATTAACATAGACGTAATGTCTCGCCTGAAAGTACTCATGAATTGCAGTCGCGAGTACGGAGCGTACGCGAAATACCGCGTTGAAAGTATTTGTTCTCACGCGCAGGTGAGGCATTGTTCTTAAAGTGTCGAGACTCGTGCGCTTCTTCTGGAGGGGGTAGTCCTCCGGGCACGCGCCCAGAAGGGCGAGGTCGGTGACGTTGATTTCAACGCCTCCGTCCTGTGCCACCGCAGATGGCACAACCGTGCCCGTCACCTTAAGTGACGAGCCGAGTTTCGTAAACTCGGCAAGCGGCTTTGTGAAAGTCTCCTTGTCAATTACAAGCTGTATATGCTTAAGGCATGTGCCGTCATTGAGCTCGATGAAAGCCATGTTCTTTGAGTCACGCGCAGTGCGGACCCAGCCGCATACCGTGACCTCTTTACCGACATATTCCCTGTCAGTCAAAACCTCGATAATATCCGTGTGCTTCATTAATTAATTACCTCTTATAAAAGAAAATTACAAGATATGATACCACATCTTGTAATTTTAATCAATGTATCAGGTATTTACCGGCTTGAGTATCTTCAGGATATCCTCAAGTTTCGGCTTGTTGCCGTAGAGCAGGACGCCTGCGCGGTAGATTCTCGCGCATAAAACACCCAGTACTCCGACGGATACGGCCTGGATTGCGATTGAGACTGCAATCTGCCAGGTCGGTACACTTCCCATACATACCCTGACGAGCATGACAAGAGGTGCGAATGTGGGCAGGAACGAGAGCACGGTGTAGAGCGTGCCGTCAACCGAGCCGCCTGTCATTCCGAAGACGGAGGCCAGAAATGCCGCCATGAAGAGGAATGTGACCGGCATGATGAGGGTGCTCAGGTCCTCAACACGTGAGACGAGCGAGCCCGCAGCACCGTACATGAATGCATAGATGAAATAGCCCAGTATGAAGAATACGACCGTGTAGACCGCGACGCTCGTCGGAACACCGAAGAGTGACTTGAGCATCTCGTTGTCAATATACTTCTCGTTGAATCGGAAGCCGACGACAGCCGTGCCCAGGATAAGCACAAGCTGGAGAAGGCCTGCACAGCCTGAACCGAGTACCTTTCCGAACATGAGGTTCATGGGCTTTGAGGAGGTTATGAGTACCTCCATGCACCTTGTGCTCTTCTCGCTTGCGACCGAGCTTGCGACAAACTGGCCGTAGAGAAGAAGAACCATATAAAGAATCATTATGATGATGTAGGTGTACAGGAAGGACTGAGTCTGATCCTTGCCGGTGACGATTACATCACTGTCAACCGTTGCGCTCAGAACTGCGGCTATATCCTCCTCGGACATTCCGCTCTGAGCCATGGCGAGATATCTGTAGCTTGTTATCATCGCCTGGTTGATAATCTGCTCATCCGCGTCATACATGCCGACCGTGTCGACAATGTACGTGTACTCAAGCGGAGCCTTTATGACAACTGCGCTGTCTGCATCGCCCGACTTGACCGTCTTCTTGAGCTGGTCCTGGGTCTTGTCGGTGAGGCTTACCTTGTAGCCGTCTGAGAACATCGTCTTAAATGTCGCAAGAAGCTCGTCGTCATTGAACTCACTCTCGTTCTTTATGAGCATTACGGTGTCCTCGTCCTTGCCGAAGTTGAAACCGTCCTCGCCGCCGAATACCTTTTCAATACGGCCGAGGTTTACGGCAAAGAGTATGCCGACAACCAGAATAGCGGTTATGACTATGAAGGTCTTGCTCCTGAGTTGTCCTATGAGTTCGAATTTGAATACGGTAAAGAACTGTTTCATGATTCCGCCTCCGTATAGTCAACAAAGATTTCTGCGAGCGAAGGCTCGTAAGCGGTCACACCGCGGACGGGCGCGTCCGCGTCCGCCAGAGCCTTCATCAGGTCGGAAATGCCGCCGTCACCGAGGGTGACAATGACACCCGCGGTGTTCTCATCGGCAATCTCCTCGGTTTCGCTCACGAAACCGAAACCGCCGATGAGCTTTTTAAGGTCGGCGACGGCCCCCTTGTTCTCAGCGAAGACTGAGGCCTTATTCTTTGTGTAGCTGTGTTTAATGTCGGTAATCGCTCCGGAGACCGCAATCTGTCCGTCATTTATGATGACGATATGGTTGCAGAACTCCTCAATGTAATTCATCTGGTGAGAGGAGAAAATGACTATCTTACCCTCGTCAATACACTCGCGGACAACGTCCTTCAAAAGCATTGCGTTGACCGGGTCGAGTCCCGAGAAGGGCTCGTCCAGAATGACTATGTCCGGGTCGCACATGAGGGTGGCGATAAGCTGGATTTTCTGCTGATTACCCTTTGACAAGGTTTCGAGCTTTACACCTCTGTATTCAGTCATGTCAAGGCGCTCAAGGAGCTTGTCTGCCCTGGCCACTGCTTCGGCCTTTGAAGCGCCTTTGAGCTCGGCAAAATACACGAGCTGCTCAAGGACCTTCTTCTTCGGATAGAGGCCTCTCTCCTCAGGCATATAGCCTATATTTGTCGAACGAATATCAATCGGTTTTCCGTCCAGCAGCACCTCGCCCGAGTTCGGCGGGAAGAGCTGCATGATGATTCTGATGGTTGTGGTTTTACCCGCTCCGTTGCGGCCCAGAAGACCTAAAGCCTCACCGCTCGAGACGGTGAAGTTTATGCCGTTTAGGACCTGCTTCTCACCGAAGCTCTTGGAGATATCAATTACTTCAAGCTTCACTCTGTACACCTCTCATCGACAGACTTATCCTCTGTTTCTTAACATCTACATCCAAAACCTTGACGGAGACTACATCGCCAACCGAGAGCACCTCAGAAGGATGTTTGATGTAGCGGTCCGCTATCTGGCTTATATGTACAAGGCCGTCCTGATGGACGCCTATGTCGACAAACGCGCCGAAGTCGATTACGTTCCTGACAGTGCCCTTGAGCACCATGCCGGGTCTGAGGTCCGACAGGTCCATGACGTCGGAGCGGAGCATGGGCGGAGGCAGCTCGTCACGCGGGTCGCGGCCGGGCTTTAAGAGCTCGGCTTCAATATCGCGCAGCGTGGGCTCGCCGACGCCGAGTCGCGACGCGACCTCGGCATAGCCCAAATCTTCAAGCCGAGCATGAAGCAGCGGCAGCGAGCCGCTGCGAACATCTGACAACTCATAGCCGCAGAGCGTCAGAAGAGCCTTTGCGGCGTCATATGACTCCGGATGAACTCCTGTGTTGTCCAGGACGTTCTTTGACTCTGCAATACGCAGGAAGCCCGCGCACTGCTCATATGCCTTGGGTCCGAGTTTCGGAACCTTCTTAAGCTGAGATCTGGAGGAGAAAGCTCCGTTCTCCTCACGAAAAGAGACAATATTCTTAGCCAGAGTCGAGTTGATACCCGAGATATGGGACAGAAGCGAAGGTGAGGCGGTGTTTAAATCCGCACCTACCGAGTTTACGCAGTCCTCGACAACGCCGTCGAGCGCAGTCTCGAGCTCCTTAGGCGGCATGTCGTGCTGGTACTGTCCGACACCTATGGCCTTCGGTTCAATCTTTACGAGTTCCGCGAGCGGATCCTGCAGTCTGCGGGCAATAGACACCGCCGAACGCAGCGACACGTCAAACTGAGGGAACTCAGCGGCAGCCAGAGGCGAAGCGGAGTAAACCGAAGCTCCCGCCTCTGAGACAACCATATATGAAACCGAAAGAGAATTCTTCTTTATTAAATCCGCAACGAAAATCTCGGTCTCCTTTGAGGCCGTGCCGTTGCCGATTGAAATAATATCAACCTTGTGTTTCCGAATAAGCGAAACAACAAGCTGCTCCGCCGCAGCCTTCTCTGCCGCGCTCTTTGTGACATAGATGACACCTGTGTCGAGCACGCGGCCCGTGGCATCAACGCAGGCCACCTTGCAGCCTGTCCTGTAACCCGGGTCGAGACCCAGGCAGACCTTGCCCTTTATGGGCGGAGCCATAAGCAGCGGGCGAAGATTCTGCGCGAATACTTTAATAGCCGCCGTTGAAGCGCGCTCAGTCAGCATAGAGCGTGTCTCATTCTCAACGGACGGGAAAATAAGCCTGTCATAGGCATCGAAGCCCGCTTCCCTGACAAAGTCAGAGCACGGACCCGAACCCTTAATCGTGGTTCTCTCGATAATCTCAATTGCCTTAAGTCTGTCGATGGTGACTGAGACTTTTAAGAAGCCCTCCTTCTCGCCCCTGTTGATGGCGAGTATCTTGTGGCCGGCAATCTTGTCCACGCTGTCCGAAAAGTCATAATAAGTGGCATAGACGCTGTCCTCTTCGGTCTTGGCCTTGGAGGTAATAGTACCGACAACGGAGAACAGATTCCTCAGACGACGACGTATATCCGCATCATCTGAAATATCTTCGGCGATAATGTCCGAAGCGCCCTGCAAAGCAGCCTCAACATCCGGAACCTCATCAGTAATATACTCAGCAGCCAAAGCCGCAGGGTCTACACCCGCCTGCTGCGCATAAATTGCCTGAGCCAGCGGTTCAAGGCCCTTCTCCTTCGCAACGGAGGCGCGTGTCTTACGCTTCGGCTTGTACGGGCGGTAGAGGTCCTCAAGCTCAGCCAGGGTCACTGCGGCGTCAATCTTGGCCTGCAGTTCATCAGTCATCTTCTCCTGAGAGATAATGGAGCTTGAAATCTCCTCACGCCTTTTATCTAAATTGCGTAAATACTCAAGTCTGTCGGCAATGGCACGCAAAACCTGGTCATCCAGGGAGCCGTGCGCCTCTTTACGATAACGGGCAATGAAGGGAATCGTGTTCCCTTCATCGATAAGCTTTACCGTATTTTCAACCTGAAACCTCTTGAGTTTAAACTCATCGGTTATTCTTGCGATAATATCCATAAACTATTCGTCCTTCTTAAGCTGCCTGACATCTGAACCCAGGCACTCAAGCATTGTGTAACTGCCCAGAAGTCTTGAGACTATACGTGGATCATACTTTGCCTCAATCTCCGCATAGGAGAGATTTGTATTGATAATCATCGGAAGTCCTGCGAGTATTCTCGAATTGACAATATTGTATAAAGCAGAGACAACAAACGGTTTTGTAAACTCGGAACCTAAATCGTCCAGGATTAAAAGGTCACAGGAAATGGCCGTGTCCATGGGCGTCTCATCGGATGACAGGCGGCCGAAGCTCTCCTTCTCGAGTTTGGAGAAGAGGTTGCCCGCGCTCGTATAGACGACATTGTAGCCCTTCGCTAAAACGACATTTGCGATGGCGAGTGACAGGTGCGTCTTTCCGAGACCGGTCTGTCCGTAGAGCAGTATGCTGCCGGATGAGCGGTCGAAGTCCTCCGCCCAGGCCTTGCAGTAATTGTAAATCTGAGTCATCCGCGAGAGCGCGGGCTCAGAGTAATAGTTCAGTTTAAAGTCCTCAAAGGTGCTCTGCTTAAGCGGAGTGACAGATGAAAGACTGTCAACACGGAACTGCTCCACCAAAGCCTTAAGGCAGGTGCAGTAGTGTCCGTCACAGACACCCGTGTCCGAGCACTTGGGGCAGGTGTAGTGCGGTTCGAGCGCATCAACAGGCAGCCCGAGACCCTGCAAAATCTCATCTCTGCGGGCCTTGTTCTCAACGCTCGCCTGCGCGAGTTTCGAAAAGGCATCGGGATTTCCGGCGGCCCGAACCGCCTCAATTCCGGCTCTCGAGATTCTGTAATTTACCTCTTTGAGTTCAGGAGAAATAGCCTCAAGTTCGAGACGTCTCTGCGTGGCGGCCTCTTCAGCCGCAAGGCGCCTTGAGTCAATAATCTGCTTTGCGCGTGAGAGTGCGTCAGCCATTTTTCTTCTCCTTTCTCTTGTATTCTATGGGAGCCTGTGCCCTCTTCTTTTCCTTTTCAAGGTCATAAGACGTTGAGACAGGCGCAGAACTCTTCCTGCCCTTGGCCGAAGCCTGCATGGCCTCCTGCGGTGTCTTTATCTTCTCCGCATGCCAGGACTCCAGAATTGCGTTCATATACTCAAAACTCATCTTGTTCGTCTTCTCGGTCATAATCTCATAGGCGTAGTAGATGAGCTGAAGCGACTGCTTGTTCTCAATATGCCAGTGTTTCAAAAGTGCGAAACGCTTCTCGGTGTAGTTCGGGGCATTTGCCGTAAACATAGCCGCAAACTTCTTCCAGAGGCGCTCGTCCGACTTGAGCTCTTTGAGATAGGCATCAGCCCTCTCAAGGGTGTTGATCTCCCTCTCTGCCCAGTCCTTTGCCACTTTGGCGATGTAGTTCATGTTGCCTTTGCCAATCGACCTGCAGTACTCGACAACGGTCAGAATTACCTCACAGGGCAGTCCGTAGTAGTCGAGCATCATAAGAAGCTGTGATTGTTCACCGTAGCCGATGGTTCTGCCGAGGCGCAACTGCGCCTCGTTGAAGAGCGCGCGCAGGTTTGCGTCCTCCAGGGTACGCGCTGCGACCTGCTCGTAGGTCGGCACGACGTCAGGCAGCGCCTTGAAAGACAGAGCCTCGGCCTGCGCTGCCGCCGCCTCCGGCGGCGTCTCGCCGTCCTCGTACACGAGCCCGACCTCTTTCCAGTACTGCACCGCGTCCTTGACGTCGGACGCATCCATGCCCGTCCCGCGGGCTACCGCGCGCGCGTCAAGACTCTCCGAATTATGGCGCAACAAAAACAGGAGGACTTTCAGCTGCTGTCCACCTGCTTTTTTTATGTGTTCATCAACCACGCAGTTCGGAACCACAAATACGCCGTTCCACACCGCGCCATTCAGTTTGTAACTCATAACAACACAATCCTTAACACCGCTAAGGGGTAGTGAATATTATTATACAACAAAAACCCCCTGTATGATATAATGAAACCTGAAAAAGGGAGTATAAATTATGCAGGAAAAAAAGTGCAAGTTTTACAAAAAATGCGGTGGCTGTCAGCTTGATATGCCATATGAGGATCAGCTTGAGTACAAAATGAAACTCGAGCAGAAACTCCTCGGCAAATTCTCAAAAATCGAACCCATCATCGGCATGTACTACCCCTACCACTATCGCATGAAAGTCCAGGCCGCTTTCGCAAAAGACCAAAGGACCAACAGAATAATCTCCGGAGTATACCAGTCCAACAGTCACAAGATAGTCCCCGTAGACTCCTGCAACATCGAGGACAAGAAGGCTGATGAAATCATTCAGACAATCAAAGCCCTCTGCAAGGACTTTAAGTTCATCCCGAGGCACGTCCTTGTAAAGCACAGCCCCACCACAAACCAGATAATGGTCGTCATCGTCACACAGACTCCCATCCTCCCGAGCAAGCGCAACTTCACAAACGCCCTCAGGGAGAAACACCCTGAAATAACCACAATCATCCACAACATAAACCCGTATGACACAAACCTTGTCTTAGGCCCCAGAGAAGAAATCCTTTTCGGCAAAGGCTTCATCGAGGACAGACTCCTCGGCTGCACCTTCAAGATCTCCGCCAAGTCCTTCTACCAGATCAACCACACCCAGACCGAGAAGCTCTACACCGAAGCCCTCAGTGACGCCGACCTCAAGGACAAGACCGTCCTCGACGCCTACTGCGGCACAGGCACCATCGGCATCCTCGCTGCCACCAAAGGCGCAAAGGAAGTCATAGGAGTGGAACTCGAAAAGGACGCCGTAAAAGATGCCATCCAAAACGCCAGACAAAACAATATTAAAAACATAAAATTCTATAACGCTGACGCTACCGAGTTCATAACTGAACTCGCCGAAAACAAAGAGGCGGTCGACGTCATAATTTTGGACCCGCCCCGTGCCGGCAGCACGGAGGCCTTTCTCGACGCCGTCGCCGCCCTCGCCCCCAAACAGATAATCTACATCTCCTGCAACCCCGAAACCCTCGCCCGCGACCTTGACTACTTCCTCAACAACAAAACTAAAAACAAACCAACCTATAAAATAACAAAAATCCGGCCCGTAGACATGTTCCCCCACACCACCCATGTGGAAACAGTCGTACACCTGATGAAAGGATAACCCTCATGGCGGGAACCGCCATGAGGGTTATCTCATAAGTTTTTAGTTTATTTGTAAACTTTCTCGCTGTGTCTCGGGTTAGCTTTCTTGCTCTCCTTAAGGAACATCTTGAACTTAAGTTTCTCTTCCCACCAGTAGAGTTTCTTGGCAGGAGGACAAACGAATGTAAGAACCTTGGAGATGTCGAAGAGTTTGCAGGGGCTGACCTTCTGCTTGCCCTTCTCAATACCCTTGATAGCTGCCTTGGCAACTGTTGTGGGCTCCTGAACCGGGAACGGCTTGAGAGCGAATACTGAGTTACCGACGTTGAAGAAGTTTGTGTTGGTAGCAACAGGGTAGATTGTTGTAAGGATTATGTTCTTGGGTTTCTCGAGATAAAGAGCTTCCTGGAAACCGTTAAGAGCAAACTTGGTAGCTGTGTAGAGTGTGTAACCCGGCATAGCCATTGTACCCATTGCTGAAGCTGTGATAGCCATCTTACCCTCACGACCGTTGAGGTGAGCGAGGTACTTCTGATAAGTATAGATGGGGCCGTATACGTTAACCTTGAAGATCTTGTCGATCTTATCATAGTTTACGTAATCAAACAGCTCGTAATACGGGAAACCTGAGTTGGCAATGAAGATGTCGATCTTGTCGAACAGTTCCTCTGCCTTTGCGAAGATAGCGTCGATACCATCTTTGGAGCCCGTATCAGCGTTGAACGCGATAACATTTGAGGCGTAGTCGCTGAGCTTCTCTTCAGCAGTACGGGAACATGTAAGGATTGTGTTGCCGAGCTCGGGCTCTGCAAGCATCTTCATCATCTCAAATCCGATACCGGATGTTGAGCCGGTGATAACGATCTTACTGTTTTTAATCATTTTGAATTTCTCCCTTTCAAAAATTCTTCAAAATTAATTTACATTATTTGAGTGCCATAGCTGCTCTGTAAGCAGTGTGAGTAGCACTTGCGATACGTCCGGACTTAATAGCGTCACCGACGTCGATTGTTGTGGCAATCTTCTTGATGTCGTCGGAAAGGCCTGCGGGACGAACGCCGAGAGACATGATGATTGCATCGCAGGGGATATTCTTGAAGCGCTCGGGAATCTCTGTGTTCTGAACTTCTACGCTGTCAGCGCGCATCTCAGTGAGCTTCCACGAAGGATAGAACTCTGTGCCGGCCTTCTCGAGCTTCGGAATAACGTCAACCTTGTGCTGAATCCATGTGCCGGGAGCGATTTCGTCAGCCATCTCAACGATAGCAACCTTGTTGCCTGTGTCAACGAGGTACTCAGCTGTCTCAAGACCGGTCATACCGGAACCGATAACAGCGATCTTCTTGTTCTTGAACTTGACGGAACCGTCAAGAACTTTATCAGGAGTGTAAACGTTGGGAAGGTCATAACCCGGAATCTTCGGAGTAATCGGAACACCACCGGTTGCGTTGAAGATGTAAGCGGGAGCAAGTTCCTTAACGTTGTCAACTGTAGCTTCAGTGTTAAGACGGATGTCAACACCGAGGAGCTTACACTGTGTCTCAAGGTCTTCTGTAACCCAGCCGATCTTATACTTGTGAGCGGGAGCTGCTGCAAGGAGAATCTGGCCGCCGACCTTGGGAGCCTTCTCAAATACAGTTACCTTAAAGCCCTTCTGTGCACATGTGCGGGCTGCCATGAGGCCTGCAGGGCCTGCGCCGATAACAACAACACTGCGGCCGTTGCCGACTTTCTCAGGCTCAAGCGGGAACTCGAGCTCGTTACATGTTCTCGGGTTAACTGCGCACTGGCCCGGGAGACCGCCTGCAAGGGCGTTGCTCATCATGGACTCAAGGCAGTACAAGCAGGACAGGCAGCGGTTGATCTCGTTGGAACGGCCTTCTCTTGCCTTCTTAGCCCAGTAAGGATCAGCAAGAAGCGGACGACCGAGACCGATAGTATCCTGGTAACCCTCTTCAATAAGCTTCTCAGCCTGCTCAGGTGTACGGATAACACCTGTATTACCTACGGGGATGTTAACGGCAGCCTTGATGGCCTTACCGTTTTCTTTACGCCAGCCGAGGTCGAAAGATGTGGGCTCGCACCATGCGTTCATGCAGTCATAAGTACCGCAGGAAAGCTCAAGATGCTGGATGCCGTAGCTTTCAAGTTTCTTCGCGATTTCAACACCGTCTTCAAGGGTATAACCTACATCATAACCGAAGAGACGATAGTACTCATCAGCAGAAAGACGGGCAGAGATGGGATAATCAGGTCCGCAGAGCTCGTGAATTCTGTCGATGATGTTCTTTACGATGCGAAGACGATTGTCAAGAGATCCGCCGTATTCATCAGTACGATGGTTGGTATACGGGGAGATGAACTGCTGAAGGAAGTAGCCGTGAGAGCAGTGCAGCTGAACGCCGTCGATGCCGGCCTTCTTGCAGCGAAGAGCGCCCTGGGCGAATTCTTCTTCGAGCTTCTTGATTTCCCATGTTGTGAGAGCACGAACCTTCTGTGTCTCGTCAATGGGTGAACATGCAAGATTTGCAGGGATTCCGCCTGATGCGGAAACAGTGCGGGGGTAAATCTTGTGCAGGAAAGGCTTCTCAAAGTAATCGAAATACTTTGTCATGCCGAAGAACAGCTTCCACCAGCCGTTCCAGCGACGTCCTACAACGTCGGAGAGTTTCCAGACCATAACAATCAGCTGATAGGTCTGACGACCCGGGTGATGGAGCTGAACAAAGATCTTGGAGCCTTCTTTGTGGACCGAGTCAGCCAGCTTTGTAAGGCCGGGGATGCAACGGTCGGATGTAACTGACAGCTGACGAGGTCCGGTGCAGCCTGTCCAGTCACTGATACGGGTAACCTCGGTCTGAATGAGACCTACGCCGCCCTTAGCACGCTCTGTGTAATACGCGATACAGCGGTCGCCGGCCGTGCCGTCCAGCTCCGCAACTTCCAACAGCATCGGAACAAGTGTTATACGGTTAGGTATCTCACAGGTTCCGATGTTGAATGGCTCAAAGAGTTTAGGAAAATTTTCGCTCATTTATATTCCCCTTTCAAATTATTACAACTGTAAACTCCTCCAACCGGGGTATCCGAAATTATACAATTGTATAAAAATGTGCTTAAATATTATAACAAACCGACCACCCGTTTTCAAGGGAGCGAAGCCCATAAAAGCAGGCAAAGATTGTTATATTAATAACACTGTCTAAGCCCATCATACACACATTAAACCATTGAAAAGCAGAATATTTATGCTCCTTCTTGCTTTTTTCATCCGAATCCTTTATAATAAATCCCGCACTGTACATGGACGTTTAGCGCAGCTGGTAGCGCTTCCGCTTGACGTGCGGGAGGTCACAGGTTCGAGTCCTGTAACGTCCACCAAAAAAAGCACCGCTTCAAAAGAAGCGGTGCTTTTCTATATCAAAATCAAAAACAAACAAAACTAAATTTTATCAATAATACCTTTAATCAGTGTCTCCATCTCAGACCCTGAAGAATAATCCGCCAAAGCAAAGCGGCTGATTCTTCCGTCCTCAGACATCTTCTCAACCCTTGAACGGTCACCCGAGTAAACCCCGATAGAATAACCTCCATGCCCATTGACAAGAGCCATACAGGGAATATCCGTCTCACTGTCGCCAATGTAAACCATATTCGTAAATGGAACCCTAAAGTCCGTAAATTTATCATTTACAGCTGTGTCATTGATATCAAGTACACCCTTGGAGATTCGGAACAGAAACTGAGTCTTGTTGGTGTAATTAATAACCTGTGCGGGCCAAAGCACCTTGCCTGAAGATGAGAAAAGATAACAACTGGCGAAAACTTCAGTAAATGATGACCCAATGGAAGACCCCAGAATCATCTCACGAAGTCCCGAAGAAATGACGTAGTGCTCAACAGAGACTCCCTTTGACAATCCGTATGAGTTGATTCTCTCAAACCAGGTATCAAGTCCCGGATAAAGCTGCACATGTGTACCGTACGCGCAGAGCTGTTCGCGCGTAATTCCCTCCTCAGCCAGAAGGTACATATAAGCGAGGTTTCCCTCTACACCGCGCGACTCTGCAAGCTCCGCGACCTTGTCCCAGAACTCCGACACATCATCATAACCAAGGTCCTGCAGCAGTCCCTGCTCCTGCATATTTCCCGGCGCAAGCGTCTTATCAAAGTCATAGCAAATAGCCATAACCTTCCGCTCCGTACTCATATCATCACCCCATTAATAACAATATTATACCACCCATATCCGAAATGTGGTATAATCAAAAGGACCGAATTAAACCCAAAGTCCGAAAGGAGGACATTATTATGAAATTTTACAGATGCAAACACTGCGGCAACATCATCGCCTTCATCAACGATTCAGGCGTTCCCGTAAAATGCTGCGGCGAAACCATGGAGGCCATTGAGCCCAACACAACTGACGCCGCCGGCGAGAAGCACGTTCCCGTAGTCACGGTAAACGGCAACATTGTAACCGTCACCGTCGGCGAAGTAGAGCACCCCATGCTCAAAGAACACTACATCCAGTGGATTATGCTCGAGACCAAGGAAGGCCGTCAGCGCAAGACCTTAAAGCCCGGCGACAAACCGGTAGCAACCTTCGCTCTCACAGACACGGACGAAGTAGTAGCAGCATACGAATACTGCAACCTTCACGGCCTCTGGAAGTGCTGATTTTAAGCCCCGCCAAAAGGCGGGGCTTCTTTTTTTATCTTCTTATTCTCCTCGAACAGGTAACTCAGACTTGCGGACACCGCAGGCGACACCGCACTTCTTAAGATAGTCCTCCATTGTGGAGAC
>JAEEGJ010010777.1_pt1 | contig 23565 bp, 19 predicted proteins | sample 8958761 | NCBI WGS metagenome assembly JAEEGJ01 (sample SAMN16246546, study PRJNA631951) | gut metagenome | biome: gut microbiome; feature: rumen; material: RS-attached | host: Bos | place: Iran: Karaj | collected 2018-10 | reverse complement strand
CACTTGTTCTTCCGGCTGTCAACGTCGAAAGCCTCGTTTTCGAGTATCATGTCGATGAAGGCGGTCGTCTCCGGGCCCATTGCATGGTACATCTCTTTCGCCGCCGCGAAGATCTCCTCTTTGCCAAACGGCTTCGGGTCGCCGCCGGGAATGATGACGCCGTCGTCATAGAGCTTGTAGTCCGTGACTCCGAGACGCTTCGCGTTCTCCGAACGCAGGCGGGCGACCACCGGCACCACATCGTTCAGGATATTCTCGCGGAAGACGCGCACCTTCTCCTGATCATAGCATAGGCGCCCCATCCGGTAATAGCCGAGCTCGATATAGTTTTTATAGCCCATTTTCTTCGCCATGCGGTCACGCACGTGCACCATGCGGTCATAGATGCTGTCGAGCTCCGCCTGATGCTCTTCCAGTCCTCGCCCCAGCACCTCATAGCACTCACGGCGGGTGTCGCGGTCATCGTCCTTGGCGTACTTCATCAGCAGTGCGCGCGGCATGGTCTCGCCGCGGAAGCTGAACTCCAGCCCGCTCATCAGGTCGGAGTATTCACGCACCAGCTTGTTCTCCTCTATCATATCCTCAACGATCTCCGGCGACATGGCCTTGCGCTCCACTTCCAGCGACCGGAACAGCACCGGCGAGAGCTTTTCCTCCAGCTCGGCGCGGAAGGGAGAATCAAGCAGCGCGGAGGCGAGCTGCACATTGTAGTTCTGCGCGGCGGGGCCGATCTCATCATAGTAATCGTTCTCGGCCTTATAGAACTCATCCACCGTATTGATCGTGTAGCGCATATAAGAGAGCGCCGTGTTGGTCTGGAATTTTGTCATGAGCCTGAGGTAATCCTCACGCGCGGCCAGGATCTCATCGGCGTTCTGCGCGTTTTTGACGCGGGCGATCACATCCTCCATTACGGATGTTACTTCTTCCAGGGTCACTCTGGAATAAGGCAGTTCTGATACTTTCATTGTTTGGTCCTTTCCTTCAAAATCAAAAGTGTCTGCTGCAATTATAGTCTTCCCGGTCCTTTGGGTCAAGGCACATCCTTCTCCCGTGTCTCCCGCAGGAATAAAAAAGGAACGGACAGCCGCAGCTGTCCGTCCGTGTCTGTGTGCCGCGCAGGCGCTATTTTGCCTGCATCCGCGAGGAATACGGGCCTTCCCCGCTGATCACGTCCTGTGCGAAATCCGATTTTTCAAAATCGAACAGGTCGATGTTCAGCTTATCCCGGATCCTGTCCACCAGATGTGACGACACGATCCTTTTTCCCGTTTCATGTTCGATCAGTACCGTACCCGGAATACCAAGGGTCCGGGAAAACTCCCCGTGCGACATCCGGAGCAGATGACGCAGCGCTGTCACCGCTTCCGGCCGGATCGCGGCGCACTGCATCGCATACGTATGATCTGTCTGAGTCCAGTTCTCATTCTGCGTTTCCGCATCCATCTGCAGCGGCGTTTCACCGGATGGCATAACCCCCAGCCGCCGCTTTCTGTCCCGATCTTCCGTATCTGCCAGGTGTTTCAGTCCCGCCAGCGTCAGCAGTGTTTTTGCCTCGCCGCAGGCGGCAAACGCTTCAAAATCGAACCAGCCGAAATGACGGATGATCCTGTTTCGGAGCCATTCCGGCGCCGGTGCTTCCGAGTTTTCGATCGCTTCCAGTTCCTGAGTCCTGATGCCGATGGCCCTTGCCAGCATGTCCGCGGTCATGCCGAATTTGAGCCGGTAAGCCGTGATGATAGCCGGTGCTCCTGCCTTCATAAATGACCGTTCCCTCCGGGAGAGTGCCGCCTCTCCTGTTCTTTTTGTTCTGTTCCGTGCCTCCTGTGCTGCTCCGTCTCCGGCCTGTTTTCCGTCCTTATGATTTTGTGGTACTATTATATTGGAAATCGCTCCATACTGCAACAAAAAATTTGTTAAATATGTAAATTCTTTGGTGGTTTTTATTAATATTTCTGTAAGATTCGGCCGTATTCGGCGAAAAAACAAAGACCAACACAGCTGTAACTGCCGTGTCGGTCTTATGGTTTTATCCTGTCTTACAGTGGGATCTCCACCTGCTCGGCCAGTTCTTTGAGGCGGATCTCGATCTGCTCGGAGATCTCCCTACTGACGCGTCTGTTCAGCTCCTTCCACTCCGGGCTTTCCTTATTCTCCAGGAGTTTTGCGTAGCCGGCGTTCATCTTGCCGCGGATAGCCCGCAGGCGCCTGTCGGAGATCTCCTCGCTGTCGGCCTTTTTCAGGCGCGGCAGCAGGTGGAAGCCGGAGTCTTCGTCCTCGTCGTCCTTCTTTTCGCCGGCAGTATCATCCTTCATCGTGAACACCTTCTTCAGCTTTTTGCTGAAGCCCCATTTCGGCATCTCCAGCTTCGGCAGAGTCCGCGAGAGCGCCATCCGCCGCACGAACAGCGGGATGTTGGCTTCCATGACCTTCTGATCCAGCACGTTCTTTCCCATCACATGGCCGATGGCCAGCACCAGCAGCGACAGGATGAAGCCCACCACCAGGCCTACCGGACCCTCGGCGATCAGCGTCACACCGCTGCCGCCGCAGAAGAACGCCACGATTGCGGAGATAATTGAGTCCACCAGCAGTGTTCCGGTGATCGTCTCGGTCGCGAAGATCTCGAGTGTATCGATCTTCTCCAGCACGCTCAGGTCGCTGGCGGAGAGCCCGGAGGTGATCTCCAGCGAGTGATCGGGCACATGGAACTTCCGGCAGATCGGCGAGGTGTGCGTCTCCAGTTCGGTGGAGACCTTGCGCATCCACTCCTCCACCGGTTTGCTCAGGCAGGCTTTCGCCTCGTCGGAGTACAGGAATACCTTGATCCTCTCCTGCAGGATCGGCTCCATCTTTGCCAGTGTCTCGATCTTTCCGTCGCGCCAGTCCACCAGCACCGGTTTGACCGCCTTCTCCAGGATCGGGTCGATCAGGCTGTCCAGCGCGCTCTCATAGAGCGAATCCAGGTGCCACGAGACGATGCGTTCCACGGTCTCTGACCGGATCAGCTCGTCCACTTCGGCGCGGAAACGCCGGATCTCGTCGTCGATGCGGCCGCACCAGGCAAGGCCGCGCGCCACGCTGAACTCCGGCTCGCGGTCGGTGTAGATCACGGCCTCGGGGAAGACTTCCCGGCACCATTCCTTGACAGCCTCCATACGCGACACACCGCCCGTCAGGAAGAGGAGCTCCGGCGGATTCTCGTCGCCGATGCTCTGCCGTACCTCGCGCAGCCCCTCGCAGAACACCTCGCGGAACGACCGTCCCTGCAGCTGCGGGCACGGCTTCTCCGTGAGCGCCAGCGCCGTCTTTTCATTCATGAACAGATCGAACAGCACCGGCTTTTCGTACGCGATCATCACCGATTCGGTGAAATCGCCGCTTTTGCGCGCTTCTGCCGGCGTGGAAAAATATTTCTCCTTCAGCCGTCTCGCGCGCAGCTCGCAGTCCACGCGCCACGGCTCGCTCTCAGCAAACACCTTTCGGAGTGCCTTCGTGTGCGACGATGCGTTCAGGCACGCCTCCAGCAGCACTTCGTCCATGATGCCGCCGCCCAGCGCAACTTCGCCGCCCGTGCGGATCTCAGATTCTTTTCCTTTGTTGATATAGGCAAAGTCGGTGGTGGACGAGCCGATATCGATCACCAGGATCGACTTTGACCGCAGATCCACATAGTCCCGCAGTGAGTTTGACTGCACCGAACCCACCATGACCGCCCGCGATTCCGACACCACATGCGGCGCCGGGCAGCCCATATTCTCAAAGATCGTCTGATACCGTTCGCGCGCCGCCTTGTCCCAGCCGGCGGGGCATCCGATATAAAAGCAGTTGTTGTTCTCGCCGCCCTTCAGTGCGCCGCTCTGACGCAGTGATTCCAGCACGCGCGTGGAAAAATCCCGTGTAAGGCCGGCTGTGTCCGAGTTCGGATCCAGGAAGCGGCTCTTGAACCGCGCCGCGCTCCGGATCGCCGAGGCCGCAGACTTGGCAGCGCTCTCTCCGATGCGTACCTCGCCGCTCTTCATCAGAGCCCATGCCGTAATGAATACGCGGTAACCGTCTACCGCAACGATCTCAGGCAGGGCCTGGGTCTCGCCGTCGGTGCGGGCAACGGCGCTTTCTCCGTCGCCGAGGTCAAATCCCCAAAAAAGCATGGCTTTCCCTTCCTCCTGTACTCTTCTCACAGCGCGGGCTCCGTTGCCCGCCCGATCAGCAGCAGTTTGTTGTTCCACAGGATCGCCGGACGCAGTGTCGCGGCGGCGTTCTTCGTCGGAAACAGCTCAAACAGTTCTCTGCAGTTCCTGTCATAGTCCACGAGCTCGATCCCGCGCTCTTTCAGATACGGCACCAATTTTCGGACCTGCCGCAGGGCATACTCACCGCTGTCGGCGTACAGGCTCTCCAGCATGTCGCCGAAAAGCGCCAGTTCCTCCTGCGTCAGCGGCGGAGTCTCGCCCTCTGTCTCCGCGTTCTTCTCCTCCAGCGCCTTTGCGCGCTCGCTGAACTCGCGCAGCTTGCGGTCCATGGTCTCGGCGGTGCGCTTCATCGTGTACCATACCGCGTCAGGATCCAGGGAGAGCCTGGCCGACACATCCCTGTCCTTAAACCAGATCCGCCCCGCGACAAAGGCCAGCAGCACAGCAGCCGCGAGGCAACCGTACACCGCATATTCCGTCACCATCTGTTCCCGCAGCAGGAAGATGCCTGCCGCGCACACGGCGATCGCCAGGATCAGCAGCAGCGGCGCGCCGGCACGGGCCTTTTTTTCACCCTTCTTTGTTTCCATCGCGCCGGCCAGCAGGAACTCCATGCTGTCGCGCACGGCGGAAGCCATGCTGTCGGCCACGGCCTGACGCAGCACATCGTCGCTGCAGTCGGCATTATAGCGGAGGATCATGTCGCCCAGTTCGCCGCGCAGCGTTTCCACGCAGCGTTCCCGGCTCTTGTCCACCGTGATATTCGCGCGCAGCGTGTTGGTGACTTTTTCTTCGTCCGCCGCCAGCAGCGCCTGCATCGTTGTAGATTCCATCGATCCATGCACCTCTTTCACTGTACATTTCGACCCGGATATTGTATAATGCATAAGCATTGTATCAAATCTTGCTCTTCTCTGCAACAGGCCAGTTCATCCGATCTCCTGCTTCTGCAGGCGGATCGGTCCGGAAAGTGGGAAAGAAATGGATACACTGATCGAGTTATACGACGAGAGACCGCTGGAAAACGTGCTGGGTGTTGAGATGTTCCGTCCGCTTCGCGTGGTCTATATCTGCCCGGAACAGATCGCTTCCAACACGGTCGTTCAGAAGAAGCTGCGCGCCTACTTTGCCCACCGGCACCAGAAAGTGGAGCTCATCTTCTACAAGGCCTCCGTTTTCGATACCGAGTCGATGCTGGACCTTTTCCGCTCCATCGTCAAACGGTACCCCGACTGCGCGATCGACATTACCGGCGGCACCGACGCTGCCCTGTTCGCAGCCGGGCTTCTGAGCGCGGAGGTCCCCATCCCCGTGTTCACTTACAGCCGCCGCAAAAACAAGTTTTACGATCTGCGCAACGCGCCGTTTGCTTCCAAACTCCCCTGCGATGTGCAGTATTCCGTGGAGGACTGTTTCCTGATGGCCGGCGGCTCCATGCGCACCGGCCGCGTGGACAACGCGATCCTCTCCCGGTATCTTGATGATATCGAGCCGTTCTTTCAGCTTTATCTTGAGTACCGCCGCCCGTGGACCAACATCGTCACCTATCTGCAGCGCGTCTCCCCTCCCGCCCCTGACGGCAGCATCCCGCTGGACGTCACCGGCAGTTACGTGGTGAAGGGCGAGCGTGCCGCGCGCATCAGCGCGCCGGAAGACGCGCTCCGTGCCATGGAAGACATCGGCTTTATCCGGGATCTTAAGATCGTGCCGCAGGAGTCGGTATCGTTCCGGTTCCGTGACCATCAGACGCGCGCCTGGCTGCGTGATGTGGGCAGTGTGCTGGAACTCTATGTGTACAAAGCATGCCTCGACAGCGGCCTGTTCCAGGACGTGATCACCAGTGCCATCGTCGACTGGGAGGGTGATTACACCGGAAACGCCGTCACCAATGAGCTGGACGTGATGTGCACACGCGGCGTGACGCCGGTGTTCATCAGCTGCAAGACCTGCGATGTGAAGACCGAAGCTCTCAATGAGCTTGCCATTTTGCGTGACCGGTTCGGCGGCCAGATCGCCAAAGCCGCCATCGTCACCGCCGAGAAAGGCGGCGCCGCCATGCGCAACCGTGCAGCCGAGCTCAACATCTCCGTGATCGATCTCAACGATCTGATCCGCAGCCGCATCGGAGCAAGGATCCGGAACATGATGCGCTGAGAAAGCGCATATTGATATACAGGAGGAAGTCAATCATATGAAGAAAAGCGTCTTGAAAAACTACGCGCGACTGATCGCCCGTGAGGGGGCCAACATTCAGAAAGGACAGGAAGTGCTGGTCTATGCCGGGCTGGACCAACCGGAATTCGTAAAGCTCCTGGTGGAGGAATGCTACCGGGCCGGCGCGAAGAAAGTGTCGGTGGAGTGGATGTTCGATCCGCTGACCAAAGTGCACGCGCGCTGGATGAAGCAGAAGGACCTTTCCCGCGTTGAGGATTGGGAAAAAGCAAAGCTGCAGCACATGGTGGACGTTCTGCCTGCGCGGATCGTTCTGCTGTCCGAGGATCCGGATGGCTTCAAAGGCATCAATCCCAAGTATTTCAAGGCGGTGCAGGCGCGGGCGGCTGAAAACAAGCCGTACCACGACGCGATAGAAAACAAGCATCAGTGGTGTGCCGCCGGCGTTCCCGGCGAAGCCTGGGCAAAGAAGCTCTATCCGAAGCTCTCCAAGCGGCAGGCCATCGAGCAGCTGTGGAAAGACATCCTCTTCACCTCCCGCGCCGACGGCGAAGACCCGACGGCCGCCTGGGAAGAGCACAACCGCGATCTGAAAGCGCGCTGCGATTATCTCAACAGCCTCTCCCTGCGCGAGCTGCGCTACCGTTCCTCGAACGGCACTGATTTCCATGTTGGCCTGATGCCGAAGGGACTGTTCCATGCCGGCTCGGATACCACGCTGCAGGGCGTCGTCTTCAATCCGAACATCCCCACGGAAGAAGTGTTCACATCCCCCGACCGCCGCACGGCGGAGGGCATCGTCTACTCCACCAAGCCCCTTTCCTTCCAGGGTCAGCTCATCGAGAATTTCTCCGTGCGGTTTGAAAACGGCCGCGCCGTGGAAGTGAAAGCCGAAAAAGGCCAACAGGTGTTGGAGCAGGTCGTCAGCATGGACGACGCCTGCCACTACCTCGGCGAAGTTGCCCTGGTGCCGAAGGAATCGCCCATCAACGTCTCCGGCGTCCTGTTCTACAACACCCTGTTCGACGAGAACGCGGCATGCCACCTTGCGCTCGGCAGGGGTTTCCCCGAATGCGTGAACGGCTTTGAGGAGATGACGAGGGAAGAGCTGTACGAGCTCGGCCTCAACGACTCCATCGGCCACACCGACTTCATGATCGGCGCGGATGATCTCGCCATCGACGGTGTCACTGCCGACGGAAAAGTCGTCCCCATCTTCCGCGAAGGGACCTGGGCGTTCTGATTCCCTGTATCAAAACTAAGATAAAGAAACAAGAGGATTTTGGAATGAAAGCATATGAACGGCTCATAAACTACGCGCGTGTCCACACCGCCAGCTCTGACGATACTTCCCGCACCCCCTCCACTGACCGCCAGTTCGACCTGGCCGACCTGCTCGCGGACGAGATGCACGCCCTGGGCTTTTCCGGCGTCGCGGTGGATGAACACGCCTATGTTTACGGATATATCCCCGCGACTCCCGGCCTGGAGGATCTCCCCTGCGTCGGCTTCAACGCGCATATCGACACGATCCCCGATTTCAGCGGAGAAAACGTACAGCCGATGATCCACGAAAACTACGACGGCGGCGACATTCCTCTCGGTGACAGCGGCCGTGTGCTCTCCCCGAAGAACTTTCCCGACCTGAACGACTGCATCGGCCACACCCTGATCACGACGGACGGCACCACCGTTCTCGGCGCCGACGACAAGGCCGGCGTCGCCGAGATCATGACCGCCTTCGAGCGTGTTCTGACGGAGAATATCCCGCACGGCAGAATCGCCGCCTGCTTCAGCCCTGACGAGGAGGTCGGGCACGGCGCGGCTCTGATGGATCTGGATCGCTTCGGTGCTAACTTTGCCTATACGGTAGACGGCCAGGAGATCGAGGAGATCAACTGCGAGACCTTCAACGCCGCCTCCGCCGACTGGGAGATCAACGGCTTCAACGTCCATCCCGGCAGCGCCAAAAACGTGCTCGTGAACGCCAATATCGTCGCCATGGAGATCAATTCCATGCTGCCCCGGGGCGACCGTCCGGAGCTCACGGAGGACTATGAGGGCTTTTTCCGCCTGACGGAGCTGCAGGGGAAAGTTGCCCATGCCACCATGCACTACATCATCCGTGACCACGACGCCGCGAAGTTTGCCGCGCGGAAGGACTGCATGAGGCATATTGAGAAACTGATCAATGAAAAGTACGGCGCCGGAACGGCTGTCCTCACCATAAAGGACAGCTACCGGAACATGATGGAGATCATGCGCCATCACGCCGGCATCATCGTGCTGGCGGAATCCGCCGTCCGCAAATGCGGCCTGGAGCCGAAGCGCGTGCCTATCCGCGGCGGCACCGATGGCGCCCAGCTCTCCTTCCGCGGCCTGCCCTGCCCCAACATCGGCACCGGCGGCGCCGGTCTGCACGGCCCGTACGAGCACATCAGCGCTGAGAACATGGACCTCGCCGTTCAGATCCTGCTGAACATCATCACCGGCGTCACCGAACTCCGCTGACCGCCGGAACAGACTAGCGTCTCCTGCCTGCTCCCTTTCCGGGAGCAGGCAGTTTTTTTTGCAAAACTCTCTTGACAGATACCCTCCGGGGGTATATATTAACAGCAAAGAGAAATACCCCCAGGGGGTATATGAGGTGAGAAGCATGAGTGCAGAGAAGAAATGCCCGCACTGCAGTGAGCGCAAAAAGAAACGCTCCCCCGAGGAGCAGAAGGCCCTGCTCACGCGCCTGCGCAAGGCCGAAGGTCAGATCCGCGGCATCCAGAAAATGGTGGAGAACGACGCCTACTGCCCCGATATCCTGATCCAGGTGTCAGCGGTGACGAAGGCGCTGAACAGCTTCAACAAGGAGCTGCTGGCCTGCCATATCCGCAGCTGCGTCGCCGAGGATATCCGTGCCGGCGATGAGGAAGCGATCGACGAGCTCGTCTGCGTCATGCAGAAACTGATGAAGTAAAAGAAGGACTTTTTATGGAACAGTACATTGTTACCGGCATGAGCTGCGCCGCGTGCCAGGCGCGCGTAGAGAAGGCGGTAGCCAAGGTGCCCGGCGTTTCGGAAGTCTCCGTGAGCCTGCTCACCAACTCCATGGGTGTGGAAGGTACCGCCTCGCCGGAGGCCATCTGCCACGCCGTGGAACAGGCCGGATACGGCGCCAGCCCCAAGACGGCGCCCGCGCAGGAGAAGGCCGCCTCCTCCGGCTTCGCCGCCGAGGAAGACGCGCTCATCGACCGCGAGACGCCGAAGCTGAAGCGCCGCCTGCTCTCTTCCGTGATCTGGCTCGTTGTCCTGATGTACATCACGATGGGCCACAACATGCTGGGATGGCCGCTGCCGGCTTTTCTGGTGCACAACCACCTGGGCCTCACCCTGACGCAGATGCTCATTGCCGTCATCGTGATGATCATCAACCGCAAGTTCTTCACCAGCGGCTTCAGCTCGCTGCTGCACGGCGCCCCGAACATGGATACGCTGGTTGCCCTCGGCTCCTCTGTCTCCTTTGCCTGGAGCGTTGTGGTGTTTTACAAAATGTGCGGCATGATCACCGCCGGCGCCGACAATATAGCCCTGATGGATCTCTACCACAACCAGCTGTACTTTGAGTCGGCTGCCATGATCCCGGCGCTCATCACCGTGGGCAAGATGCTGGAGGCTATGTCGAAGGGCCGGACCACCGACGCGCTGAAGAGCCTGATGAAGCTTGCGCCGAAGACGGCCGTTCTGCTCCGCGACGGCGCGGAGACCGAAGTGCCCATCGAGGAAGTGCAGTCCGGCGACGTGTTCGTCGTCCGCCCGGGCGAGAGCATCCCTGTCGACGGTGTCGTGCTGGAGGGCAGCAGCGCCGTCAATGAGTCGGCTCTGACCGGCGAGAGCATCCCCGTCGACAAAGCGGAGGGCGACACGGTCAGCGCTGCCACCATCAACCAGTCGGGCTATCTGCGCTGCCGCGCCACCCGCGTCGGGCAGGACACCACCCTCGCCCAGATCATCCATATGGTGTCCGATGCCGCCGCGACCAAAGCCCCCATCGCCCGCATTGCCGACAAGGTCTCCGGCGTTTTCGTTCCGGCGGTCATCGGCATCGCCGCTGTCGTCACGATCGGCTGGCTGCTGGCAGGCCAGAGCCTCAGCTTCGCGCTGGCCCGCGGCATTTCGGTGCTCGTCATCTCGTGCCCGTGCGCCCTCGGTCTGGCGACGCCTGTCGCCATCATGGTGGGCAACGGCCTCGGCGCGAAAAACGGCATCCTCTTCAAGACCAGCGAGGCGCTGGAACAGGCCGGCAAGACCGAGATCGTCGCTCTCGACAAGACCGGCACCATCACTTCCGGCGAGCCGACCGTTACGGAGATCCTCCCCGCGGCGGGCTTCACGGAAGAGGAACTGCTTCGAAAGGCATTCGCCCTTGAGCAGAAGAGCGAGCATCCCCTCGCGAAAGCCGTCGTCGCGGAGGCGGATCGCCGCGGTGTGACAGCGGCCGCCGCCGAGGACTTCCGCGCGCTGCCCGGAAACGGGCTTTCCGGCACACTGGACGGCGAAGCGCTCCACGCCGGAAGCGAGAGCTATATCCGCGGTCTCCTCCCCCTGGGGCCGGTGATGGAAGCGGCAGCCTCCCGCTGCGCGTCCGCCGGTCAGACACCGCTTTTCTTTGAAGCGGGCGGGCGGCTCCTCGGCATGATCGCTGTTGCCGACGCCATCAAGCCGGACTCCGCCGAAGCGGTCCGGCAGCTGCAGGGTCTCGGCATGCGTGTTGTGATGCTGACGGGCGACAATGAGCGCACCGCGCAGGCTATCGGCGCGCAGGCCGGCGTGGACGAAGTGATCGCCGGCGTTCTGCCGGACGGCAAGGAGGCGGTGATCCGCCGCCTGCAGGAGAACGGCAGGGTCGCCATGGTGGGCGACGGCATCAACGACGCTCCCGCCCTGACCCGCGCCGACACCGGCATCGCCATCGGCGCCGGGACCGACGTGGCTATCGACAGCGCCGACATCGTGCTCATGAACTCTGCGCTCACCGACGTCGCGGCGGCTATCCGCCTCAGCCGCGGCACCCTGCGGAATATCCACGAAAATCTGTTCTGGGCGTTCTTCTACAACATCATCTGCATCCCCCTGGCAGCCGGTCTCTTCGCCTGGAAGATGAACCCGATGATCGGCGCGGCGGCGATGAGCCTCTCCAGCTTCACCGTGTGCATGAACGCCCTGCGCCTCAACCTCTTCAAACTGTACGACTCCTCACATGACAGGCCCCTGCGCCGCAGCCGGACCATCGCGCCGGCAGTGGCTGAAGAAAGTAAAACATCCGCTGACGAAGCAGCGGAAGAAAGGAATATGACCATGGAAAAAACTGTATTTGTCGAAGGCATGATGTGCGGCCACTGCGAGATGACCGTGAAGAAAGCGCTGGAGGCACTTCCGTTCGTGGAGTCCGCCGTCGTCAGCAAGGACTCCGGCACCGCCGTGCTCACCCTGTCTGGCGAGCTGGATGAAGCCGCCGTCAAAGCGGCCATCGAAGCGAAAGACTTCACGTTCAAGAGCATCGCGTAAAAAACATGGCAAAGCCCCCGGCTTCCGCCGGGGGCTTTTGCTGTATCAGTATTTGCTGCCGAGGAAGAAGATCGGCGCATAGAATGAGAACAGTTCTTTCGCGTAGATGCCGGTGATCTGCATGTAGGTGGTGTTCTTGAAACGCGAGTCGGCCGAGCTCTCGCGGTTGTCGCCCATGGCGAAGAAGCAGCCCTCCGGCACCGTGTACTGCGCCTTCGGCGCGAAGGTGACCTGCTGCTCCAGCAGGTAGGGTTCCTCCAGCTGCTCGCCGTTGCGGAAGACGTTCCCCTGCCCGTCGAACTCGATCACATCGCCCGGCAGACCGATCACGCGCTTGATCAGGATCTTGCTGCTGTCGGGATCGCGGAATGAGACGACGTCGCCATGTTCCGGCGTCGGGTCGCCCAGCAGATACGGCAGCCGCCAGCACACGGCGATCGACCGCGTGCGGATCGTGGGTTCCATGCTGCTGCTTGGGATCTTGTGCAGCACAAAGATGCATTCAAACAGCACCAGCGTAACGAGCACGGTGATCAGCATGGAGATATTGTCCTTCCTGCGCTCCTGTTTTTTCTGCGCGAGGAGCTCCTCCTCGGACAGCTGCTCCGTATTCTCTTCTTTCGTGTTTCTGCTCATGGTCACACCTCACAGGATTCAGCCTTTTTATTATAGTCCACTTCCGCAAAAAAAGATAGAGGCAAAACGCACGGCCTTATTATACCCAACCAAACAATTTGTTGACAAACCATGCGGAAAACCGTATGATATTTTGGATGGCATCATAGAGAATCACATGAAACAGGATTCTTTGTGCTGCCGAACGACTTGCCTGCAGGAGGCTGCACGATGAGCAAACCGATCGTTATCACCGCCGACAGCACCGTCGACCTTTCCGAAGACCTGATCGAGCGCTACGGCATCCGTACCATTCCGCTCACCATCATTCTTGGGGACGATACGTTTCTGGACGGCCAGGGTTACTCCACCCTGGACATGTACGCCCGTTATCATGAGGATGGACTGCTCCCCAAGACGGCTGCTCCGAGTATTCAGGACTTTTCGGATTTCTTCTCCGGCATTCTGGCGGAGGGATGCGAGATCGTGCATCTGGATATCAGCTCCGAGCTTTCCAATTCCTTCAACGCCGCACGCCTCGCCGCGGAAGAGCTGGACGGTGTTTACGTCGTTGACAGCCGCATGCTCTCCACCGGCGTCGGCCTGCTTGCCATCGAAGGCGCTGAATGCCGCGAGCGCGGCATGACCGCAGCTGAGATCGCCGAACATCTGAACGAGCTGACCGGCAAGGTCTCCACCAGCTTCGTGCTCGACACGCTGGAGTTCATGTGGAAGGGCGGCCGCTGCAGCGGTGTGGCTGCGCTCGGCGCAAACCTCCTCAAGATCAAGCCCGGCCTCGAGATGAAGGACGGCAAGCTCGGCATCTACACCAAATACCGCGGCAACATGAACAAGGTCTACCGCCAGTATATCACCGAACGCCTGCAGGGCAAGGCCATCCGCCCGGGCCACATTTTCCTCACCGAGTCCGGTGAGATCGAGCCTGAAGTGGTGGAAGAACTGACCGCGCTGGTCAAGGAGCTTTCCGGCTGCCGGGAAGTGCATCACACCATTGCCGGCTGCACCATCTCCTCGCACTGCGGCCCCCGGTGCCTCGGTGTTCTGTTCATCGAAGAATAATTGTTTTTCCATAAAGCAGCGGGCTCCCGTTTCCGGGAGCCCGCTGCTTTTTCGCTTCAGATCAGGCCGTCGCTTCGTCCTCGGGGACAATGCCGCTCAGTGCGATAATCACGAGTTCCGGTTCCTTGTCCGTCATATAGCTGAGATCAAGGATCCAGACCTCTCCTGCGCCCAGGCACAGACCCTGCCCATTGTAAAACATGTCGTGGCAGTTCTCTTCCGCCATGGCTTCCATATCGCTCACATGCACGGTCTTTCCCTGCATGTACGACAGGAACTCATCCGCGTTGTTGCAGGTAACGTCGCGATACATGTTGATCGGGTATCGGATCTTCGCTGCAATAGCAGCCCAGTCGTGCTCCAGATACTCCTGCTTCACCTGCGCGGCATACGCCTCGAGGTCGCCCTTGGGCATGGAAGACAGCCCGGAATAGTAGCCGTCGTCTTCCACAGGCGCGGCAGCCGGCTGTTCGGCAGGCGCCGGCGTCTCCGCGGGCTCTTCGTCGGGTGTGTCCGGTACGATCTCCGCCGGCACTTCTGCCTGTTCCGGTTCAGGTCCCGGGACGGCGCTGATCTTCGCCGAACCGGTCGTCTTCGTCAGAGCCTTGACGCCGATAGTGTATTCACCCGGCTCCGCGCTGAATTCGGCGGTGTCGCCGCCGCTCACCACAACTTCACACATCGGTTCGTCCGGGAAGGTCTCGGACCCGAGAACACCGGCAAACACACGCAGCTGGATCTGCTCATCTGCATTAAACGCGGCTTCGACCCGGATGTTCTCGTTCTCGCCTACGGTCAGATACCCGATGCCGGCGCTTTCGGCCGGTCCTTTTTCTGCGGTGACGCGGATGGTGTTGTCTTCATCGGTGGTCACGCCGAACACTGCCTTCTTGCCGCAGCCGGTCAGGACCAGGGCGGCAAACAGCGCGGTCATCAGTACGATTGTAATTGTCTTTCTCATACAGGAATACTCCTTGCTTTTGTCTGTTCACGGCAGAGCAGATCCGAATCTGCCTGCCGGAACGGCATTATAACACTTCGCCTCCCGCTGCGCAAGCGGCTTCCGGCGGATTAAGAAAGATTAAGAAGCATTGTCACGCCCGGCTTCCTCTGGTATAATAAGCGGCGATGAATTCTGTACTGTGTGAGGTTCCCGCATGATCAAGATCCTTCCGATCGCCAGCGGATCCACCGGCAACTGCATGCTCCTGGATTTTGGCGGGCAGCGCGTAATGATCGATCTCGGCGTCACGGCCAAGGCGGCGCAGGCCGCGCTCTGCCAGAACGGCTACACATGGGACGATATCGGCGCCGTTCTGATCACCCATACACACATCGACCATGTGAAAGGCCTCGAGGTGTGCCTCAAGCGCATCCACGCCCCAGTGTACATGAGCGCCGTCTCGCGGGACAAGCTGACGCTGGAGCGTGCGGAAGTCCTCCCCTACACCGGCCGCACAGAGATCCTGCCCGGTGTATGGGTCACGCCGGTCCGCACCTCGCATGACTGTCCCGGCAGCATTGGCTTCCTGATCGAGACTTCTGATACCCGCGTCGGCTACGTTACCGACCTCGGCGTCATGCCGGAGAGCACTCTGAAGCTCCTCGAAGGGGCCAACTGTGTTGTGATCGAATCCAACCACGACGAGGAGATGCTGCGTTACGGACCCTATCCCGTCTACCTGAAAAAGCGCATCCTCTCCGACCGCGGGCACCTCTCGAACGAAGCGGCTTCCGCCGCCGTGGCGTGGCTGGCCGATCGCGGCACACGCCATTTCCTGCTCGCTCACCTCAGCCGGGAGAACAACCGCCCCGAAATCGCGCTGGCAGGCGCCCTGCAGGCCACTGCCGGCATGGACGTGGACATCCGCGTCCTCCCTGTCTGCGGGACGGAGATGTTCGTTATCCGGTAAATAAACAGAAAGGAGCAGCCTGGATGCTGTTTTTCCAGATCCTGCCGATCCTCGCGCTGAGCCTCTATGTGCTCTACGCAACGTATTATTACGCGGCCCCGATGTTCTGCCTGAAGATCCTGCTCTTCATCGCCTACGGCATCCACCACTGCACCGATATCCGCTTCTATGACGCGAAGATCACCGTGAAGATCCCGATCGGCGGGGAGGAACGCGTGATCGAGCGGCCGGTGGATGTGGATCTCGCGTCGCGCCATCTGGCCGCCACGGTCCTGTCGGAGTTCCGGATCGTGATGAAGGAGATCCGGAAACTGAAGCGCGCCGCAAAAAAGAACCCAATCCAGTAAATCCAGAGGCTGTTGGTTAAATTATTGACTTTTGCCTTCACCTTTGATAAAATGATGACACTTTGTGCCAGGCAGCGTTTCCGCCGTTCCGGTGGGAGACGCTGCCTGCGATCATGAAGGAGGTATTCGTATGAAAAAACTGTTAGCTCTGCTGCTCGCGCTGGCCATGGTGTTTTCGCTGGCCGCCTGCGGGCAGGCGCAGGCCGTGACCAGGGAAGCCCCCGCGGCCGCGGAAGAGGAAGCCCCGGCTGAAGAGCCGGCGCCCGCCGAAACGGAGGAACCCGCCGAGCCGAAGCCGGAACCCGTCGGCCTCCCCGCGGTGGGCGACGAAGTGAACGGCTTCGTTGTGAAGGAGATCCGCGATTTCCCGCTCGTGGGCGGCACCGCCGTGCTCTTCGAGCATGAGAAGACCGGCGCCGGGCTGGTGTACATCGCCAACAGCGACACCAACCGCGTGTTCGACCTCACCTTCTTCACCCGCGCCATCGACAACACCGGTCTGCCCCACGTGTTTGAGCATTCCACGCTGGACGGTTCCGAAAAGTATCCGTCCAAGGCACTGTTCTTCAACCTGTCGTACCAGACCTACGCCACCTATATGAACGCCATGACGCAGGCGCTGCTCACCACATATCCCGTGGGCAGCCTGTCAGAGGCGCAGCTGCTGAAGTACGCCGATTACTACACCGACAGCTGCCTGCACCCGATGATCCTGGATGATGAGAGCATCTTCCGCGAGGAAGCCTGGCGCTACCGTCTCGAAGACCTTGACGATCCCCTCACCATCGAGGGCACCGTCTACTCCGAGATGCTCGGCGCGCTGGACCTTTCGTTCGCCTCTCATATGAACTCGCTGCGCACGGCGTATCCCGGTTCCACGGTCGGCAACCAGTACGGCGGCGATCCGGAATTCATTCCCGACATGACCTTCGAGAGCCTCCGCAATTATCATGAGCTGTACTATCATCCGTCCAACTGCGTGAGCTATCTCTACGGCAGCTTCGACGACTACACCGCCTTCCTCGCCCTGCTGGACGAGGCCTTCTCCCCGTATGAGAAGCGCGAGTTCTCGTTTGAGGACCCGGATTACGAGCCGCTGACCGAATCCGTGGAGAAGACCTTCAGTTACCCGGTCGAGGCCGGTTCCGACACCGCGAACGCTACCACCGTGTACTATTCCTTCCTCTGCCCCGGCCTGAAGGACGACATGGAAGAGGAAACGCTGATGAACACGCTCACCGACCTGCTCACGGCGGACGCCTCGCCCCTGATGCAGCGCCTGAAGGCCGCGCTTCCCTACGGAAGCTTTGGCGCATATATTGAGATCGACGCTCCGGACGATTCCATTGTCTTCCTCGGCCAGAACCTGAACCCGGAAGACGCCGGGACCTTCCGCGACACGGTGGACGCCGTTCTGGCGGAGCTTAAGGACACCGGCTTCTCCGACGAACTGGTGGACGGCGTCAACGCCAACCTGCTGATGAACCTGCGCCTGACGCCCGAAGAGAGCGGCTACGGCGTCAACGTGATCGCCAGCCTTGCCACCTACCATGCCGCCGCCGGACAGCCCTTCGGCTTCCTGGACTATGTGGAAGCCATGGAGGAGATCGTGGAGTGGCACAAGGGCGGCGCTTACCAGAAAGCCATCGCCAAGTGGCTCGGCGAGGACGCTGTCACCGCGCTGGCTGTCACCAATTCCGAACCCGGCCTGCGCGAGCAGATGGACGCCGCCGAGGAGGCGCGCCTCGCCGAAGTGAAAGCCTCCATGAGTGAGGAAGAGCTGCAGGCGATCATCGACGCCACGCTGGCGGAGGATGAAGAGGACGACGCCTCTCAGTATGTGGCACAGCTGCAGGCTGAGACCGCCTCCACCCTGCCGGAAGAGATCCGCGAGTTCGACTATACCGATGAGACCGGCGATGACGGCGTACGCCGCATCAACGTGACCGCCGACATCGACGGCGTGGGCGAGCCTATCCTGTTCCTCGACGCCTCCGGCCTCAGTCAGGATGACATCCACTGGTTCGCCCTCTACCTCACGCTGCTCGGCGATCTTGACACCGCCGAGACCGACCGTGAGACACTCGCCGTCCGGATGACCCGCTGGCTCTATGGCGCCGACGTTCGCCTCTCCATGGCGGAAGACCGTGAAAACGGCGGCTATATCCCGCGCCTCCGCGCCGGCTGGATCGCCCCAGACGAGGAGCTCGCCGAAGGCTATGACCTGATGTACGAGATCCTTTTTGAGACCGACTTCTCCGACGCTGAAACGGTCTCCGGCCTCATCAGCAGGGCAAAAGCCACCCTGAAAAGCACCATTAACGCCCAGGCCTACAGCCTGATGATCAACCGTGCGCTCGGCTATTACGCCCCGCTCTACCGCTACTACAGCTACTTCTCCGGCCTTGAGTACTATGCCTTCCTTGAGGAGGCTGAGACGCTGGCCGCCTCCGAGCCCGCCGCCGTGGCCGAGAAGCTGCAGGCCGTGCAGGAGCAGCTCCGCAACCGCACCAACGCCGCCGCCGTCTATGTGGGCAGCGAAGCCGGCATTGCCGCCAACGAGGCGCCTGCCGCCGCTTTCCTTGCCAAACTCGATGAGCGCCCGGTGGAGCGTGTGGCATATGATCTGCCCATACCGGCGAAAAACGAAGCCCTCATCGTCGACACCGCCGTTCAGTTCAACGGCATCGTGGCGGATTACCCCACGCTCGGCCTTGAGAACAAGTCCGGCGAGATGGATGCCGTCTCCGCTCTGGTAAACGACGCCTACCTCTATCCCACCCTGCGCGACGGCTACGGCGCCTACGGCGTGATCCACGGCTTTGTGGAGGACTATGGCACCTATATGGTCTCGTACCGCGACCCCAACATCGACGAGACCTTCGCCGCCTATGAAGCGCTGCCGGCCTTCCTGAAAGACCTTGATCTTACCCAGGAAGACGTCGACGGCTACATCCTCTCCTCCTATGCCGGCTACGCCATGCCGCAGGGCGAGCTCTCCGGCGGCATGGACACCGCGCTCAACGTGCTGGTCGGCGATCCTGTCGACCTCCCGCTGCAGTACATGCGCGAACTGAAGGGCCTGACGCCGGAAGTTCTGGCCGAGTACATCAACGCCTACACGAAGCTGGCTGAGGACGGCGTGCGCTTCACGGTGGGCGGCGCTGCGGCAATCGCTGCCGAGGCTGACCGCTACGACGCGGTGCTGAATCCCTTCGGCGCGTCTGCTGCTGAGGCCGACCTTCATGATGTGCCCGAAGGCAGCGAGCATTACGAGGCCGTGCACTTTGTGCTCGACAACATGATGATGAAGCCGCTGGAAGACGGCTCCTTTGGTGTGGATGAGACTGCCTCCATGGGCGATTTTGCCGGAGCTTTGTACGGCGCCATCGGCGGCGACTGCTCTGCCCAGGAAGAAGCTCTCGGATATCTGCAGGGCAACGGCATCTTCCCTGCCGGCGCGCAGGTGGAGTCGGAACTCACCGGGACCTCCGTCAACAGCATTCTCAAGACCTTCAGCGCCGCTCTCGGCGTGGAAGCGTCCGGGGACCTTGCCCCCGACGGCAGTGTCATGACCCGCGGCATGCTGGCCGAAGTCCTTATGGCCTACGTCAAGCCCCTCATGGCCTGACCTCGAACAAGCTCCTAAATGATAAAGAACCCCTGCGGCCAAGCCGCAGGGGTTCTAACTTGACTGTTGACTAATCGCTAATGCTCTGCTTTTCCAGCCAGTGCGCATCCTTGAGAAGCGAACGGCCCACACCGATCAGGTCGGCCTTGCCTTCCTGCAGCAGGCGCTCGGCATCCGCAAGCGTTCGAACACCGCCCGTCAGCATCACGGGAACGGAGACTGCCTTTTTGATCTTCTCCGTCATGGAGGAGAAATAGCCCGGCTCCTTATGGTCCAGCCGTGTATAGAAACACATGCCGCCCGAGAGATCCAGCAGGTCCACCCCCGCCTTCTCCAGCAGTTTTGCCGCTTCCACGGCGTCCTCCTCGGTCGAACCGCCGGGGAGATAATCCGCCCCGCCGAGCCGCACGGCCAGCGGCACATCCGGCCCGATGGCTTCCCGCACCGCTGCAACAGTCTCCAACAGGAACCGCATCCTGTTCTCCAGTTCCCCGCCGTACGCGTCGGTGCGCTTGTTGGTCAGGGGTGAATAAAACTGATTCAGCAGATAACCGTGTGCGCAGTGGATCTCCACGCCATCGTATCCCGCCTTCACCGCGCGCACCGCGGCTGCCGCATAGACTTTTTCCATCGCACGGATCTCTTCCACTGTCAGCGGGCGCGGCGGCTTGTTGTCAGGCTTGAGCGGCAGCGGCACATCGCTCGCCGACACCGGCTCATCCATGCCGTTGCTGCCCGCGTGGTTCACCTGCACGAACGCGAGGCATCCGCCCTCGTGGATCGCGTCGGTCAGACGGCGGTGCTCCTCGATCATGCCGTCATCGCAGATCAGCATCATCGACGCGTGCGCTCTGCCGTCAGGCGCGATGCAGCTGTGCTCGGTGATAATGATGCCGGGATGACTGTACACGGCCCGGTCCCGGTAGTATTCCACCAGCTCATCCGTCACATGGCCGGCCGCTGCCTTAGCCGTCGCCATCGGCGGCATCACCAGGCGGTTCCCCGCCGTCAGCTTCCCGATCTTTATTTCATTCCGGATCATGCTTTTGCTCCTTCGTTTTTCAGATGATGCCCAATGGGATCAGGACGATCAGGAGGACCGCGACGAGGCCCCACAGCCCCAGCAGGAAGCGGGTGCGCTTCTTCGGCTCCATGTCCGGCACATAGTTGCTGGCCAGGAAGAACGGCACGTACGTGGTGATGAACACCGGCAGCACACCCCACCATTTGTACACCCAGATGAAGGAGTGGTTGCTCGTACCCGCGAGGAACGACTCGAACAGCGCGAACAGCAGCGCCATCTCGAGCGCCACCACCAGCCTGCAGTTGACGCCTTTCTTCCCGTTCTTCGCGAAGTACCGCGTGGTGCGGTCCTGCGGCATCATTTTGAACGAGATGATGCCCGCGAGTGAGAACATCATGGAAAGCTCCCAGCACACACCCACCAGCAGGATGAACGTGGTGGACGCGTTGGACACCGACCACAGCGGATAGCCGGCAAAGTGGCCGATGATCGCGTTTCCGATCTCATACAGCCAGTGCACGCCGTACAGCGCGAGGCCCGCGCACACGGCATCATAGTTCTTTTTGTTGATCTCCGACCAGTAGACATAGAAGACTACGGCCAGGATGAAGATAAACGTCCAGTTGAAGTTCTCCGTGCTCCGGACCCGGATGGCATCCACCAGGTCCATGGCTTCCTGAGAACCGTCTCCCCAGAATACAAATCTCATACCGTAACCTCCGTCAGGCAAGCTCTCTCTCGAGCACCGCCAAAGCATCGTCGTAAGCCGCTTTGGTGCGGGAGTCGAACAGCACCCACACGATCTCATCGATCGCGTCGGGGTTCTCCGCCACGAACCGGCTCGCCGCGTGCACGGCGATATCGGCCGCCTGCTCCAGCGGATACGAATACACGCCCGTCGAGATCGACGGGAACGCCACCGAGCGGATCCCCTTCTTCGCCGCCAGCTTCAGCGAGTTGCGATAGCAGTTGCCAAGCAGCCTGGGCTCATTCCGGTCGCCGCCGTGCCAGACCGGTCCAACGGTGTGGATCACATACTGGCAGGGCAGGTTGTAGGCCCCCGTGATCTTCGCCTCGCCCGTTTCGCAGCCATGCAGCGTGCGGCACTCCTCCAGCAGTTCTCTCCCCGCTGCGCGGTGGATGGCGCCGTCGACCCCGCCGCCGCCGAGCAGCGAGCGGTTGGCCGCGTTGGCGATGGCTTCCACGAAGTCCACCTTCGTGATATCGCCCTGGATCGTCCGGATCGTCGTATTTCCCTGTTTCATGTTTTCTCCTTTCTCCCGCGCGCTGCGCAGGCCTTTTTATCGTCAGTTTTCTTTTTTCAGCTGTTTCAGTTTTTCCAGGATCTCCTCGTCCGCCGGGCAGAACTCGTACAGCGGGATCTCCGAAACGGTGATCCACTTCAGGTCCCTGTGCTCCAGCAGCTTCGGGGTGCCTTCGGCAATGACTGCGTGGAACAGCGTCAGATGCACGGTAAGGTCGGGGTACACATGCACCACGTCCATGAACACTTCACCCACATCCAGTGTGATATCCAGTTCCTCTCGGCACTCGCGCACAAGCGCCTGTTCCTTCGTCTCGCCGGGCTCGACCTTGCCGCCCACGAACTCCCACAGCAGTGCCCGCGCCTTATGCGCCGGCCGCTGACAGATCATAAACCGGTCCCCGTCCCAGATCAGGGCCGCCACCACTTCCGTCATAGCTTTCTCAGATACTCCTCCGGTACCAATGATTGCCTGTTTTCATTATAACAAAAAGGCTCGCCTGCGTCATCAGATTTTTCTGCTCAAATCAGCAGGTGCAGTTTTTTCAAGATGAAAAAATGCAAAAAGTGCAGTTTTTTCAAGATCTCAGAAGCTGAAAAGTGCAGTTTTTTCAAGTTTTTCACTCTGATGCCGATTCTGTTTGCTTTTTCGGCCGGTGCGTGTTACTCTGCAGAAAAGGAGTGATAGACATGTCGATCACGGGCAGGATCTTCCGCATTCTGTGCAAACGCTCGGACAAAAAGCGTGACGCCGGCCTCACGACGCCGGCGGATATCAGGCGCTTCGACGATATTCAATACGGTCCGGACCCGAAGTGGAACGTGCTGGATGTGTACCGCCCAAAAGCCGCAGCCGGGAAACTCCCGGTGATCGTCAGCGTCCACGGCGGCGGCTGGGTCTACGGCGACAAGGAGCTCTACCAGTACTACTGCATGAGCCTTGCGCAGCACGGCTTTGCCGTGGTGAACTTCACTTACCGCCTCGCCCCGAAACACAAGTATCCCGCCCCTCTGGGAGACACGAACCGTGTGTTCACCTGGGTTCTGGACCACGCCGATGAGTACGGCTTCGACACCGGCAGCGTGTTCGCCGTGGGCGACAGCGCCGGCGCACAGATCCTGGGGCTCTACTGCTGCGTCTGCACCGACGCCAGTCTTGCCGTCCGCTTCCCCTTTACGCCGCCCGCGAGCTTTCGCCCGAAGGCCGTGGCGCTCAACTGCGGCACTTACCGCATCGGATCGGATAAGAAGAGCCTGACTATGAACCTGATGTCCGACTTCCTGCCGGGTAAAGGCACGCCCGACGAGCTTAGAGAGATCAGTGTAACAGACCATGTGAATGAAGCCTTCCCGCCGGCTTTCATCATGACGGCAGAGGGCGACTTTCTCGCCGCCGAAGCACTGCCGTTCGCTGAAAAACTGCAGAGCCTGGGAGTGCCGGCCGAGTATCACTACTATGGTGACAAGGACCATGTCCTCGGCCACGTGTTCCATTGTAACATCCGCCTTCCCGAGGCTGCGCTCTGCAACCGCGAGGAGTGCGAATTCTTCCTTCGTTTCGTATAAAAAAGAACCCTCCAATTTTTACGGAAAGGTGCCTGACCCGTGGTAACACATATCAAGGACAATATATACCGCATTGAGGTCGTGCTGCCGGAAAACCCGCTGAAGCTGCTGAACAGCTACTTCATCCAGGGCGCCCCGGGAGAAAAGAATCTCCTGATCGACACCGGCTTCCGCCGCCCCGAATGCTGGGACGCGCTCTCAGCC
>JAEEGJ010010772.1_pt1 | contig 23576 bp, 24 predicted proteins | sample 8958761 | NCBI WGS metagenome assembly JAEEGJ01 (sample SAMN16246546, study PRJNA631951) | gut metagenome | biome: gut microbiome; feature: rumen; material: RS-attached | host: Bos | place: Iran: Karaj | collected 2018-10 | reverse complement strand
AAAAATCTTCACCAAGTAGAGCTTCTTAAAAATAGTCTTCAAAGAGATGACAAAAAAGTTCGTGAGCAGGAAAAAGAAATAATTAATAAAGCAAAACTTGAAGCAAGACAAATTCTTTTAGATGCAAAAGATGATGCTACTTCTATGATTAGTAAGATGAAAGAGATTTCAGAATCCTCTTCTGAACTTAAGGAATTAAACAATATGAGAAATAGTTTAAATAACTCTATAAAAAATATTTCCCTTTCCGGAAATGATGAGTTAAATGTTACTCCTTTAGATGAAAGTGAAATTACTATTGGAGCAAAAGTTTTTGTTTCTACTTTAGGGCAAAATGGAATTGTTTTATCAAAAATTAGCAAATCAAAAGAAGTTCAAGTACAAATTGGTTTAATAAAAACAAATGTCTCGATAAAATTTTTAGAAAAACCTAAAAACTTAAAAGATGATTTAACATCTAAGCCTACCTCTTCTTATTCTACTCGTGGTTCTTCTAAAACTAAAACCGCAAATTCTGAATTAAATGTAATTGGTTTAACTGTTGATGAAGCAATTCCTTTAGTAGATAAATTTCTAGATGACTGTTTCTTAGCTAAACTCCAAATAGCAAGAATCGTTCACGGAAAAGGAACCGGAAAACTTCGCCAAGGAATTCATTCTTTTTTAAAGAAAAACAAAAGAGTAAAATCTTATAGAATTGGAACGTATGGTGAAGGTGAAATGGGAGTAACTGTTGTTGAAATTAAATAAAAATTTTTTTGGCCCCTGTTTTATAGCAAAAATCACTTTAATTTTTTTTATAAAATAAAACTGCACTTAAATTATAAAGTGTAGTTTTTCTTTGCTCTAAAGGTTTCATATTTTTTCAACCATTAAATTAAATTTAAATATTAAAGAAATATGTTGATTCTAAATCTGCTTCATGCGTAAGTAATGCTATAGGATATCTTTTGTATGCCTCTCCTATTGTTCCATATAACTCTTTTGGTTCAGTATAACCCATGTGCCAACGAATTGCATATTTTTCTTCAGGTGTAAGTTTTATATATTCTGTAATCATCATTACAGATTTTTCTCCATGTCCATATGGTATTGTATCTTCTATAGCATAATATGGAACTTTTTCCCATACACCTAATGCATTCTTTGCATTTCTATAATCTACTTTATAAAAATTTGTTTTACATATATCGTGTAATAATGCAATTATTATCAAAGACTCTTGGGATATATTTATAGGAACAAATGATGTTTCTACTTTATGTTTTAGTATTTCATATACTTTCATACTGTGTTCCATTAAACCCTTTTCATAACTTCCATGAAATCTTGTACTTGCTGGTGCTTTAAAGAAATCTGATTTTTTTAAAAAATCTATTAAATTTTCTATTCCTTCTCTTTTTGTACTTCTTAATAACTCTATAAATTGTTCTTCCATTTTTACTTCTCCCCTTTTTAATATTTGTTATATTAGTGGATTATGCTTACAAATTATTATAAGCTTTCCATATTAATTTAGGACAGTTTATATAATAAACCGTCCTTTAATTTGCTTCTAGTTGTTGTTTAATCTTTGCTGCTTTTTTCTTTATTCTTTGAATAGCTGTATCTACCGATTTAACTTTAGTTTTTAGTTTATTCGCTATTGTTACATACGAATAGCCATTTTTATATAATTTTAAAACATCTTTTTCAAAATCACTTAGATTATTGTTCATATTTTTTTCTACTGCATCAAAGTATTCTCTTTTTGTAATTATTTCTAGAGGATCTTCAGAGCCTTTTTTTGTGTCTAAAACTTCCATTACAGTTGTTTCACAGTCTTCATCCTCATCAAAAGCCGCTGCATTTAAAGATACAGAAGAATTTAATGGTATATGTTTTTGCCTATTTGAATTTTTTACAGCTGTAATTAATTGCCTTTCTATACAAATAGATGCAAATGTTTTAAATGAATTTTGTTTTTCTGTGTTATATGATTTTACAGCTTTATATAACCCTATATAGCCTTCTTGTATAATGTCTTCTTTTTCAGAACCTACCATAAAGAATTTATTGGCTTTCATACTTACCATATCTTTATATCTACCCATCAGACATTCTAAAGCAGTATTATTTTGATTTTTTATTGCTTCATTTATTAAGTTTTCATCTGTCATGTTTTTATATTTTTCTTCTAATTGAAAAATATCTGTTTCTGCCATATCTTATGCTCCTTCATTTCTAAGTATGAATTAATTATATTAATAAAAATTAGCAATGTCAAGTGTTTTCGAAAAATTTTGTCAAAATATAATATTGACTTTTCTTTATCTTTTGCATATAATACTAAATATAAAGATATTTTCAAATTAACTAATTTGAATTTTTGAAATTAATAGAAGGTGATAGTATGCCTAAAACATACAAACTAGCAATAGTCGGAGCTACAGGGTTGGTTGGAAGAACAGCCCTACAAGTTCTAGAAGAAAAAAATCTTCCAAATTTTGAATACAAACTATTTTGTTCAAAAAAATCTGCAGGAACTAAACTTCAATTTTTAGGAAAAGAATACATTGTGCAAGAATTAACAGATTCTTCTTTTGATGAAGGATTTGATTTTGCAATATTTTCTGCAGGTGGAGAAACCTCAAAACATTTCGCACCAATTGCAGCATCTAAAGGATGTATTGTAATTGATAATAGCAGTGCATTTAGAATGGACAAAAATGTTCCATTAGTTGTTCCAGAAGTAAACCCTGAAGATATTTCTTGGAATAAAGGAATTATAGCTAATCCAAATTGTTCTACAATTCAAGCTGTTGTTCCTCTAAAACCTTTAGATGATAAATACAAAATAAAAAGAATTGTTTATTCAACATATCAAGCTTGTTCTGGTGCTGGAAGAAAAGGAATTGAGGATTTAAGAAATCAAGCAACTGAAGGTAATCTACAAAAATTTGCACATCCAATATATAACAATTGTCTTCCTCATATTGATTTATTTGAAGATGATGGTTATACAAAAGAAGAACACAAAATGATAAATGAAACTCGTAAAATACTTGGCAGAGATAATATTGCAATTACAGCAACAACTGTTAGAGTCCCTGTTGAAAATTGTCATAGTGAGTCTATAAATATAGAATTTGAAAATGAATTTAAATTAGAAGATGTTATAAATTTATTAAAAAACTCACCTGGAATTATTGTTCAAGATGATGTTTCAAATAATATATATCCATTAGCTATTAACGCCAATGGTCATGATGAAGTTTTTGTTGGAAGAATTAGAAGAGATTTTAGCAACCCAAATTCTTTAAATTTATGGGTTGTTGCAGATAATATTAGAAAAGGTGCAGCAAGTAATGCAATTCAAATTTTAGAAAAATTAATCTAAATATATACTTAGGAATACACTATGTAAAAGAAGGAGTAACATATGAGCATTCAAAAGGAATTAGAAAAAGAAGGAATTGAAGTAATTGGTAAATTAGATTCTCTAATTACAAATGATATTATAAAAGATATTTCTCGTAGAATAATTGAAACATTTCCAGATTTCGAATTTACAAATAAAGAATTATGTGAAAAGCTTTCAAAACTTACAATGTATAGAGCTAAAATGCAAGAAGGAATGGCAGAAGCAAACTATTTTTATAAAAATACTTCTATATATTTTAATGAACATATAGAATACGAAGATTTATCAGAATTTGCTATTCATGAATGTATTCACTATTTACAAGAAAAAAAAGATGCTGAAAACAAATTAATAAAAATGGGCCTTTGTAATTATATAAATAACAAACCTTATGGTTTAGGTTTAAACGAAGCCGCTGTTCAGTATACATCCTCTTTTATAATTGGAATTGAACCAGATTACGAAAAGTATTATAATATTACACTTTATACTCCTAGCCCTTCATACTACCCTATTGAATGCTCTTTACTTAATGAAATAACTTTTTTTACTGGAAATGATATTTTGTTTAAAAGTACTCTATTTTCAACTGATGATTTTAAAAATTTAATAATAGAAAAAACTTCTGAAAAAGTTTACAAAAAAATAGAGTTAAATTTTGATAAAATACTATCTTCAGAAGAAAAAATTATAAAGTTAAATAATAAAATAGCTTTATTGAATGATGGTAATGAAAAAATTTACAAATTACAAGATAAAATAGAAAAAATAAAAAATAAAATTGCAAATACATATATTAATACTCAAAATACAATTATTAAAGAATTCTTTGACAATGAATTTTCTAACATTACTAATTTAGAACAACTTGAAAGCTTTAGACATAAGCTATATAAATTTAAAGATATAATTGGTACTGTAGAAAACTATAACTTTTATGATAATTATTTAAAGATAATGATGAACAAATTAGAACATAAATGCAATATTTTAGAAAATGGTGGAACAGAAACAGCTTTAAATATAAAACATAAAAACATATTTAAAGAATTGATAGAAAAAATATTTAAGTTTAATACTACACAAAGCAAAGAGAATTTCCTAAAATAGAAATTCTCTTTTTTTTAACTTTTAAAGTTTTATAATTTTATGTAAATACTATTTATTCAATTTTTACTTTTGCACTCTTTGGACAAATATTAATCCAAGTATTTCCGTCATTTACCTCCAAAGTTTCCCCTGTCTCCGCATTCGTATATATAGTCTTACTTCTTCTATTCTCCTTTTTACATTTAATTTCTATAGCTTTTCCATTTGTAATATAATATCCATCAAATGTACCTATATTACTTAAATCTTGTCTATCTTTTGTTGTTCCATCATTTAACTGTGAATTATTTGCAAACATTATAATTATATTTTTTGTTGTTACTTCTTCTTTTGTTGTATAATCCTTTTGCAAAGTTCCTCTTGCATATCTTGTATATCTTTTAGTATCTTCGTCATATTTATATGTTACACTATGTAAATATGAATGAGGAATTTTAATTTCTGTTGCTTCTTCTCCATCTTCTAACTCAACCTCTTTTTGTGAATATGTTAATACACTAGATTGCTCTGATGTTGTTCTATACCCACTCTTTTTTGCTGCAGCTAAAATTGTGCTTGTAGATGTCATTGCATTATGTGGTGCTTTTTTGGTAGAAACTCTCCAAAATGTTGGTTTGCTATAATAAAGACCATTGATATTATTTATATTCAAACTAGAAATATCGCTTTTAGCTTTTGGGCTCCATCCGTAATGAGCATATATTGCGTCATTCTCCATTGCATAATCTAGAAAATAATGTCTAGAGCTACGTACAGGTCCTACTACATCTACATCTTGCCCTTTAAATAATGCCATTAATCTAGTTTCTCCACCTTCAACAATTATTTCATAAACTAAATATGTTTTATTAAGTCCTGCTTGTGGCCATGCACCTTTATGATTATCTATCATTACTGCAATTGGTCTATCATTTCCGTTAAATATTTCAGGTTCTTTCTTTTCTTCTTTGGGCTCTTCTACTTCATTTTGGTTAATAGTATTTTCTTCAGATACTGTATTTGTTTCAGCATTTATATTCTGAAAATTCTTTTTATCTTTATATATTTTTACTCCTAATATTCCTGCTAAGATTAATATAATCACAATAATAGTTATCGCCACTATTATTTTCACCTTTTTAGATTTAGATTTTTCCTCCATGTGTTTCATCTATTTCTCCTCTTCTTATATCTAAATTATTTAATACAAATTCTTCTTTTGGTCTCATAACAAGCTTGTCTTCTTCTTTTATATGGTCATATCCCATTAAGTGATAAAAGCTGTGAACCACCATATATGCAAGTTCTCTTTCAAAACTATGTCCATATTCTTTTGCTTGTTCTTCAACTTTTGGAATCGAAATTACCATATCTCCTAATATGTCTATATTTTCGAAATCTTTATTTTGAATTTTATTGTCTATTTCATCTTTTTCAAACATTGGGAAAGATAAAACATCTGTAGGCTTGTCCAGATTTCTATATTGTTTATTGTATTTTTGAATGTTTTCAGGAGTAGTTAAAGTTATGCTTATATATAATTTTGAATCAAGTAAGTTTTCTACTCTAAAACATTCTTTAACTACTTTACTAATTATTTCATCATATTTTTCATCTGGTTTTATATCTAAATATTGTATTTCATATAAATTATTCATTAAAATTCTCCCTTAAGCTGTTAAATTTCTTTTTTCTAAAATATCTTTTGCTTTTACTTTTGAAGTATAATGTCCTTCAGATTTAAATCCATTTAGTTCTTTCATTACTTCATAATCTACTAATTTTCTCTTATAGTATTTTATTAAATTAGAATAATCATATTTATCATTTTTAATTTTTTGTATATCATCTTTAATAAACAATACTTCTTTTTGCTTAATATATTCTATATAATCTTTTTCTTTTAATCTTTCAATAACTTTGTATTCATGCCAGAATTTTTTGAATTTTTCTCTATCTTGCATATTATCCCAATATACTTTTGTTGAAAGTAGCCTTATACTATAATCTTCTATTAAATCTATTAAAGTATTATAAGCTTTCTCTCTTCTTGCTGCAATTTTTGTATCTTGGACTAATGCTCTTGCATCTTTAATTAACTTCATATAGCATTGTTCTGCAACTGCTAGAGGCAAACTATGTGTAAATAATTTTCTGCTTATTCCAAGTAATAACATATTTTTTTCTATTTGGTCTCTTTGGTCAAGTTTGCCTACTGTGAATGCCTCATATCTATCAAAATCTGCTTTAATTTCTGCATATTGTTCTTCTTCTGCTTTTATTTTCATAGTTAATATTTCTTTTATATATTCTTCTAATGTGTTGAAAATCTTAATATAAATCCACTCTTTACTTGAATCATATACATTCATTGTATCTGCAAGTTTTATAGAATAGTTTTTAAGAATTCCTTTATATAACCAATCCATTTTAGAAACATAAAACTTGTTATATTTTTCTATAGCTTTATCTTTTTTTGAAATATTAACAGATTCTTTATCTAATTCTATTAAGTATTTTTGTTTTCTAAATTTATATTCTACATATTCATTTTCTTTTAAAGAAATAACTCCATAATATCTAGAAAGCGCATCTTTTTCAAATTCTGTTGCAGTATTGTTTTTTACTTTCTTGTAGATTGAATCCATTACATATTTGTCTAATGACTCTAAATACGCAGTATATGCCTCTTCATATTTTTTTTCGTATGTATCTTTTTCATCTGGTTCATACTTTTCTTCACTAAAACGATCATACGCCTTAATCAAATTATTTCTTTTAGCAGAAATTAATAGTCCATTTAATCCTACTCTTGTTGGTATTAAAAATTTATTTAAAGTTGTAGTTAATTTATTAAAAAATGTTTTATTTGCTCCTGTAATTTTTAAACTCTTTTCTTCTACCATAATTTTATCATCCTTTCAAATTTGCATTTTTTCGTAGCTCTCTATATTTTCTAATACCTCATAGGTTACAAAAACTTCAACATAATCTTCGTGCTCATCAGTGTCTACTGTAACTCCTAAAATATTTTGCTTGTTAGTTATATTTTTTTCTATTTCATTGCTAAGTTCTGTTTTTCCTAATTCTATAGCATCTTCCATACTATAGTTTTTATTTTCTTTGATTTGTTTTTTATTTGTAATTTTCACTAAAGAAATAGGCAAATAAAAATTAGAAAATATTTTAAAATTGTGTTCTGTATATATTGTATCATAAATTTTAAATTTGGAAAGAGTTTTATAAAAATTTATTTGAAAATTATTAAATTTTATTTGATATTTTTTTTCAACTTCTCCAGTTTCTTTTAATAATTCTTGATTTAATGGTATTTTTTTGCTTTGTTTATATAAAATTTTTGCTTTTACTTCTCCTAAACTATGTACATATCTTTTATCAGTATATTTTCCTTCCATATATCCTGCAATTAAAACATCTCCTTTATGTACTTCATCTCCTGGCTTTACAAGAGCTGTACCATTTCGTGCTACTATTTCAGTTATAATGCCATCTTTTGCAGCTACAATATTGCAATAGTCCGAATTATTTATTAATTCAGGTTTTTCATGAACTATAACAATTTTTACAATTGCATTTGTACCTTTTAAATCTATTCCAATCCAAGAAATATCATTCCTTTTAAGTCTTAACTCATTAATAATCTTATCTGTATCTATTTTTGATTTTAATATTCCTCTTTTTAAACCTAAACTTTCTAAATCTTCTTTTACATTTTCTATTTTTGAATTTTCTTCTACTTTTATATCAATATTCCACACATATTTAGAACTTGTATAAACCAAAAATGCAATTATAATTAAAAATATTGCAAAAATTTTTCTTTTTTTGTATCTATGCAAAATAAAAGGAATTCCTTTTTTCTTGTTTATTTTTATTTTGCAATTTGTTTTTCTAGAAATTTCTTTCAATTTTTTAAAATCACTTATTCCTATATTAAAAAAGAGTTGTACTCCTTTTTCTCTTTTTAAATTCCATATAAGTATTTTTTTATTTTGGCATATATTTATAAATCGTTCTATATAATAACCTTCTACTTCTATTCTTACATAACCAAGAATTAATCTTAGCAAAATTGCTATATACATGTGGACTCCTTTCGAGCTTACTTTTTGGGACGGAGGAAAAAAGTTACCTATCCTTTGACTTCATTTAATTTTGGCTATAGCTCATTTAGTTACTCAATTTGCCTCTCAATATCTAAAGACTCTATTTTTCCTGTAATCTTCAAACAATCTTCTGTCATTTTATCTAGTTTTAAATTAAATCCATTTATATTTATACATCCAATAAATGTGCTTAGTTTAATATAGTATTCTTCATACTCTAAAATCCCTTTATAGTTTTCAATTATAAGCTCATTAAATCCTGTTATTATTATTTTTGGTTCATTTGTATAAGTTTCTTTAGGCATTTCTAGCATTCTATTAATTCTATTTATTCCTCTCATTTAAGTAAAATCCTCCTGTTTATTTAATTTATATATTAGCTATTCTCTCCATAAAAGAAACAATTTCAACTTACAAACTCATCTAAACTTCTAAATTCATAGCCTTCTTCTTGTACTCTTTTTATCATTTTATCCATAATATCTGCATTTGTTTTTGATGTTGCATGTAAAAGCATAATTTCTCCATTATGCAAATTAGGTATTATTTTTTGCATAGCTTCTTCTTCGCTTGGTTGCTTATTTTCTTCCCAATCAACATAAGCAAATGACCACATTACAGTTTTATATCCTAATTTTTCACACAAACTTAATGTTCTTTCACTAAATTCCCCTTTTGGAGGTCTCATATATTTCATTTCATAATTATACTTTTCATATATTACTTGATGTAGTTTCATTACTTCTGTTGTTAATTCATCATCTGATAAACTTGGCATACTTTTATGATTAACTGTATGGTTTCCAACAATATGTCCCTCATCTATCATCCTTTTTACTAAATCAGATGCAGTATTTACATAGTGTGCTGTTACAAAAAAAGTTCCTTTAACATTATTTTGCTTTAATGCATCTAAAATTTTTGAAGTATAGCCTGCTTCATATCCTAAATCAAATGTTAAATATATATATTTTTTATCTTTATTTCCTAATGCCATACCATTATATTTATTAATAAGCTCCGTATTTTTAGCTCCTAATTCTGGCTGTTCATGACTATTTTTTCGCTGAATTCCCCATCCTATTTTTTTGTTACTTAATTCGTTATTTGAATTTGTAACTATATTGCTTGACATTTTACTTTCTGTAAACATACTTAATGATATAATTAAAGTTAATAAACTTCCTAAAATAATAGCTTTTACCTCTTTTTTCATAATTTCTTCCTTTCATTTTTCTTTTGTTTAATTTTATGTTTAAATACTTAGATTATTACTGATAAAAATAAACTAAAAAGTCATAATAGAAAATTTCTAAATTTTTCTATTATATAAAAAAAGCCATTAACTTAAATAAAAAATTTAAGTTAATGGCTTTTAGTTGTATTTTGCTATACACAAAATATCATACCTCTGTCCATCTATTTCTGCAGGAGTAATTTTTTTCCAATGTGCAGTTAAATTAACAGTTGTTTCTTTTTTTTTTAAAACTTGTAGCTACTCCTGTAACTAATACAAGAAAAAATAATATAGAAAATAAATCAACATTTTTTTGCCCTAATTTTAATATAATATTTTTAAAAATTTTTGTAAATACTTTTTTATAATTAATCTAAAAATTAAAGCGTGCTTTTTATAACTTCTTCAATTTGTTTTAAAGTAATAGGTCCTTGTCGTAAAATTTTAATTTTATTTAGTGTGCAATCTACTATTGTACTGCTTTTTCCATAAAAAACTTTTCCTTCCATAATGCCATCTAACATAGGGCATGATTCTTCTATTTCTTCCAAACTAGAACATGTTGGCTTTCCACTTTTATTTGCACTACTCATAAAAATTGGGCTTTCAGTTTCTCTAATTATATCTTCTATTGCTTTAGAAGTTGCCATTCTAACAGCAATTGTTTTATTTCCATTATTTATATAATTTGGCATACCAGGCTTTTTCATTAAAACTAAAGTTATTGGGCCAGGCATAAATGCACGTATTAATTTTTCTGCTTTCTCATCTACTATAGCTATACTTTTTATTTGCTCTTCATCTGCACACATAATAGGAAATAATTTTTCAGTAGGACGTTCTTTTACTTGCATGAGCTTATTATAGGCTTCTATTGAACTTATTCTTGCACACACACCATAAACCGTATCTGTTGGTACACTTATTACTCCATCATTTTTTAAAATATTTGCTAATTCTTTAATTTCATTTTCTTTATACCTTTTTATCATATACACACCTAACAAATATTAGAATTTCTCTATTTTTGCTTCTTTTCCATCAAATGCAAATACCATTTTTGTTATATTGTTGAATCCTCTTTCTCTTAATGAAGTTTCATATTTTTTATCTTCGATTTGTTTTTTCGCATTTGCTATTGTCTCTTCAATATCTTTTTCTCTATCTTTTTTAAATACTTTAAATTCCATTATAAAACTATTAGCATTTTTATCTTTTGGTTCAAGCATTATGTCATATCTTCCCATTCCTGATTCTCTATTAGAATTTACAACATAAGTATCTTTAAGTGCTACAAGCATTCCAAGTACAAATGCATGGTAAAAGTTTTCTGCTGTATCATTTCCTACATCCATAAAGCTAAACATTTGCATTACTAATATTTTAAACTTTTCTTTAAACTCTTCTAAATTAAGAGTTACTAAATCTTTCATTATACTATTTAAGTCATTTCCTATTACTTTATTCGAAAACCATTCTTCTATTATATCTTTAAACAATTGTCTAATCTCATTATTTACAATTTTTACTTTATATATTTTATTTTGCAAATCCACTACTTCTGCTACTTTTAAGTATCCTGTTCCTACAAGTAATCCCCATATATTATCTTCATTGTTCTCTATTCCAACTATTATAGTTTCAAGATTTACTCTTACTTCAACAGCTTCATCTTTTAAAAGTCTTTCTATTCTTTCTTTTACACTGCTTGATTTTGTTAAAATTAATTTTATCAAATCATTTGAGCTTGTATTTACCCAATAAGGTACTATTTTTCTATCTGTTAAAAAATTTAATATACTCCATGGATTATATATTCCTTCAGTTTTTCCTATTGTATATCCATCATACCATTTTTTTATTTCTTTTGCATTTTCTTGCACCTCAAAATCTGCTAATACTTTATCTATTTCTTCTGATGTTATTCCAAAATCCTCACTAAATTCATCATCTAAAATAGTAAACACTTTAAAATTATTTGCTCCACTAAAAATACTTTCTTTAGCTACTCTTGAAACCCCTGTTAGCACTGTTTTTTCCATGTATTGATTATCTTTAAATGTAATTCCATAAAATGTTTTAAAAAACTTTATTGCATCATCATAAAACCCTTGCACATAAGCGTTTTGTAATGGAACATCATATTCATCTATTATTATATATACAGGTTTTTCATATTCTACATAAAGCATTTTTGATAATAGCTTTATTGCTTCTTGTAATTGAGGTTTATTTGCCTTCAAATTTAAAATAGTATTAAATCTTTCTTTTTCTATATCTAATATTTTTTCACTTTTTAAAAGTTTTATATGTTCCATAAATAATTCTATAAGCTGAGTTTGAAAAAAATATAACATTTCTTCAAAATTGTCTCCTTGAACATCTTTCATAGTTATATATATGCATGGATATGCTCCTAATTTTTCTGTGTATTTTTCTCCTTGTTCCATTATTTTTAAGCCTTCAAAAAGTTTTCTTGAATCTTTTTGATTACAATCTAAAAAATGTCTAAGCATACTCATATTTAACGTTTTTCCAAATCTTCTTGGCCTTGTAATTAATGCTATTTTGCTACTATTATCTAATATGTGTTTTATAAATAAAGATTTGTCTATAAAATAATAATCTTTTGTTCTTAAAATTTTAAAATTGCTTTCTCCTATTCCTATTCCTTGCATTCTAGCTCCTCCTTGTATAATATTATTATATACTTATTGCAGATTTTTAAGCATTTATATTAATGCTTTGCTCTTAAATACTTTTCTCTCTTTTTCTTGTAATTTATTTTACACTAGAAATATAAAAAATGCAAGAAAAATCCTTGCACTTTTTGTTTGTTTCTCATTCATTTATGATAATGTCCTAAGTAATCGGATATAAAAATGTCCCAAATAACAAAAATATATTTGATTTGTATCTCTTTATCTAGTAAAATGTAAACATTGATTTTACAGGAGGTACAAGTGATGAGAAAGGTAGAATTCTGTCGAACGATTTTTCTTGACTTTAGTAGTATTTTGTAGTAAAATGAATATAGTAATAAAAGAGTGGTGCGACACTTTATAAATCCGAATTAAGATATAAAGTCTTAAACGTTGACCTAGCAACAAGAATTACTAGGATTTTATAGAGGACGAATGAGCCTAATCGTTGGCGGACAACATAAAAATCGCACATTGGGGGAAAAAGATAAAAAGTTGCGAACCTATTCTTTTTCCTCCTAAATTTTTAATAATATATAGCATCAAAGGAGTATATGAATGGACAAAAAACGTGCATTAAGTGTAATATACAATTGTGCCAAAAAGTATGATGAAAATTTAAAAAATCAAAATATTATGTTTATAATAGAAAATCGAAAATTTAAAGAAAAAATTAGTTTTATAGAAACTATATTTTATATTCATAATTTTTTACATTTAACAGGAATAGATTATAATTCTAGAAAAAATTTAAAAACAGCGAAAAGCTTTTATTCAAATCTTTTAAAAGGAAAAATTTCATATAAGAATATTAATTATAAAAATCCAATTACAAATGAATTTAAATTAGAAATATTGTATAATTTATGTGCAATAGATAAAACAGCAAAATTTACAGGAACATATAATAATTCTATTAAAGATAATCTTTACACTTAAAAAGTTATAGGCAATATAAGATATTGTTTTGGATTAGTTAAAGATAAAAAAACAAATTATTATCTGCCTAATTCTGCTATACAAGAAGATATAAGAAATATTACTAATAATATGTGCAACATTGTTGCCATTTTAAAGAAAGAAAAAGATGAAAAATTCTATTCTAATATAACATATATAAAAAATAATTTTGATTTGAATAATTTGTTCAGTAATGAAAAAATAAGTGAACTCATAAACTTTAATAATTTAAAATACAATAATGAAAAGGATTTAAAAAATTATAATAAAGTTGAAAAATTCAGATGTAATCTTTAATATCTGTTTTATATATAAAATAATTAGTTTTTTATATATAACAATAACCTCATATAATTCAATCAAAAATATATGAGGTTATTATTTTAAAATACTTTTACAAATATATTTACTTTTGCATAGCTCTCTCTTAAATATATTATCTCTCCTGTTCTTTCTCCAAATTCTACATTTACATCTAATTTATATGCATTTTTATTTGTTATATATTTTTCCGCTACTTTTACATTAGCTGATATTGTGTGGTTTATTACTCCATTATTTCCAGATAACATATTTAGTGATATCCCTGCTAAAATTAGCAATATAATAATTGTTATAACTAGTGCCATTAGCGTTATTCCGCTATTTTTTGTTTCTCTGTTTTTCATTAAATTTTGCATTTGTATCCCCCTCTTTATTATTAATTATATAAATTAATAACATTTTGAAGATTATTAATTCTTACAAATACAAGGTTTTCAGAAAATCGAGATTTAAAAGTTCAAAAATTGCCCTATTGCATTTTTTGTTGATATATGCTATAAAATTAATATAAAAATTATTTTTAATTTATATAATTAATAATTAAATTTTTTGAATATTTTTTATTATTTCTATAATATCTTCATTTTCTATTTTATTAATTGCAAAGCATTTTTTACCTAAATCTTTTATTGAAGCACCTACATGATATAGCTCTTTTTCATCTAATATTATAAACCTATCATGAAATTTATCTGTTTTAGCTACTTTAAGTGTTGGATATTGTTTGTTGAATTTTTGAATATCTATATTCTTTATATTGCTTTTATTTGAAGTTAATATTACTACTTCAACATTATTTTTCTTTTTTGAAAGCATTTCTAAGATACTATCATCAACGTAATTATCTATTATTGTAATTTTATGTTTTGCTTTTTTTATAATTTCTATTATTAAACTATATGCATCAAAGATTTGTCCATCAAAAAATATTCTTTGATTTTCTATTTGTTTTTCTTGTAATTTGTCAAACACTAAATCAAATTTTTGATCATAGTCTAATAATTTATATTCAATATTTGTTATTCTCTTAAATACTTGTCTATTTTCATTTAAAACTTTACGCATTTTTACAAAAGCATTTATTATATTTATGCTTACTTGTACCGCAACTTTATTTCTTAACATTCCAGAAAGCATCGCAATTCCTTGTTCTGTAAAAACATATGGTAAATATCTACTATTTCTTCGTTTTGATTTTTCTACCAGATGCGGTTCCAAATTGGAACCGCATCTGGCTCAATTCACTCTCTGTTAACTGAAAGCAAAAATCTTCTGGAAACCTTTCTATATTTCTTTTTACAGCTTTATTAATATCTTTAGTTTCATAGTGATATAACATAGCAACATCTGAATCTATCATCACCTGTTTTCCTCTAATTGTGTATATTAAATTTTCAATTTCTTCTGTTGTAACTAATTCTAATTCTTCATTCATTTAATCCTTCTTTCTGCCCCAAAAAAAATTTTCTCCCTTTTATATGTTATTATTATAAAACTTTTGTTCGTAGTTGTCAAGTGTCTTTTTATTCTTTTTATACTTTTCCCTGAATAGTAACACTTTTACAAATACACAAATTTTGATTTATTTAATGATTTTTTTTATTTTTTTCAAAAAATTTTTATTTTACATAAAAAATTTTATGATCATTTAAACTCAATATTATTTTTTCCTTATTTTTCAGCAATTTCCATTTTTTTACATTTTTATTTTTGGATTTTTTAAATTGTATTTAAAATATTCAAACAAATTTTATATGTTAATTTTTGTTTCAAAAACTTGGAAAGTCCCACCATTACAAGCATTGACAAATTTCGACTTTTATTGTAATATATTAATTGTGTCTAAAAACAGATGTTTTTTAGAAGTACCTAAAAATATTGAAAGGAGGCTTGTAATGTTAAATTTTGCTATAATTGAAGATGATGAAAAAATACTAAAAAATTTATACCATTATTTAGAATCAATTTTTATGCAACATGATTTCGATGCTGAAATTGGTATACATACTACTAATGTTGATTCGCTTTTATCTTATATAAATAAAAACAAAGTAGATGTACTTATATTAGATATTGATTTGAACTCAACACTTTCTGGCTTAGAAATAGCAAAAAAAGTTAGAAGTTCAAATAAAGATTGTTATATAATTTTTGAAACTGCTCATCTTGAATTTGGGTTAATGGCGTATAGATTTAAAACCTTTGACTATATTTCAAAACCAATTACTCGTCAAAGGCTTGAAGATTGTATAATTCGCTTATTTGAAGACGTTTCTGGTGTTAGTAAACGTTTTATACGTATTGATAATAAAAATACAATTATCGCAGAAAAAGAAATAAAATACATAAAAAGAGATGGAATGAAAATAGTTTTTCACACAAATTCTCGTGATTATGAAATTTATAGCTCTTTTTCAAAAATTCAGGATAAATTGCCAGAAAATTTTGTAAGATGCCATAAATCTTTTATTGCAAATATTGATAACATTACAAAAGTTGAATCTACAGATAATATGGTCTATTTTAACAATTCTTGTTGTGAGATTGGTCCTAAATATAAAAATAATTTTTTGGAGGTGATTAATAAACGTGGAAATTTTAAATAATATATGGAATGCACTTAGTACAGAAAATGCGGCTTTAATTAAAATAATTAGTGTTCCTTGCACTTTCATAGAAATATATTTAACATTTCGTTTATTTACTGCAATATTAAAAACAAATTATACTAAAAAGCAGTTATATGTATATGTTATTTCTGTGTCTTTAGTGTCTATCATTACTAGTATAATTATTCCAGAACCATATAATGTATTTATAAATTATGCTTTTATTTTTATACTATTATTAAAGTATTTTAATTTTAGTATTTTACAAGCTATTGCTGCAGTTATTATACCATTAGCTATTTTTGGATTAGTAAATAGTTTACTTTTAAATCCATTTATAAGAATGTTTAATACAACATATGAAATATTTTCTGTAATGCCTATTTATCGTATACCATACATTATATGTACATATATATTATTATTTATTATATTGTTTATATTAAAACATATAAACATCAAATTAATATCTAATACTAATTTAGACAAAAGAACTCTATTGCCAATTCTTTTGAACTTAATACTTGGTATCTTAACTTTAATGATACAAACATTTATGACCGTACATTATTTTGGCACCGTACCTGTTATTTTTACTCTCTTTAATTTTGCTTTATTGTTCGCATATATTTTAACAAGTTTCTATAGCTTAACTAAAGCTATGAAATTAGATATAGCTACAAGAGATTTAGAAAATGCAGAAAGTTATAACAATTCTTTAACAGTTCTTTATGATAATGTAAAAGGGTTCAAACATGACTTTGATAATATGGTAAATATAATTGGTGGATATATACAAGTAAATGATATTGAAGGATTAAAAAAATATTATGCATCTCTTGAAAAGGATTGTGCAAGAGTAAATAATGTTAGAATGCTAAACCCTAACATTATAAATAATCCAGGTATATATAACTTAATTGTATCAAAATACAAAAAAGCAACAGATCTAGATATTAACATTAACTTTGAGTTTTTCTTTGATTTTGAAAATTTACATATGCCAATTTACGAATTTAGTAGAATTTTAGGAATATTGTTAGATAATGCAATTGAAGCTGCTAAAGAATGTGAAGAAAAACAAATTAATCTAATTTTTAGAGAATCAAGAAAACAACATGTTCAATTAGTAATTATTGAAAATACTTATATGAATAAAGATATAGACACCAAGCAAATATTTGAAAAAGGCATAAGCGGAAAAGAAAATCATTCTGGTATAGGCTTATGGGAAGTAAATAGTATTGTAAAGAAAAATAACAATATAGTTTTAAATACAACAAAAGATGAAAAATACTTTAAACAAGAACTTCAAATTTATTTTTAAATATTAAAAGACTATCTATATAGATAGCCTTTTTTCTTATAAGGATTGTTTTTTATTATTTATAGATTAATCTTTTTTTATTAAAGATGCTGGCATTTTTGGTTGGTGCATAACCCATGCTGCGAAACATGCTGTATTTGTGTTTTTAGCAGCTTTTTCAGCCATTTTTGATAATAACTTTAACATATTCTATTCCTCCCTTTATAGGTTATAATTAAGCAAAAGTTTTAGAAGTCTTCTTATACCCGTAACTATTTTTAGTTATTTTATATGCAACGGGGGTAATCATTAAAGTCTGTACTAAATAACCAAAAATAATTATATTGCAAACGGCATTATTCTTAATAACTAAGGCTAGTATTAATCCTAATGTAAAAATAATATAAGACAAGATTTTTTTCTGTTTTCTTTCTTTTTTGCGCAATATTGGAACATTCTCTGTATCTGCTGGTGCATAAAGACTTATTATTATGATGCCAAATATCCAGACACATAATACGAAAATTACTTTCTCTAGGCTGTGTAAATAGATGTAATTTGATATTTTTGCTATGCCACAATAGAACAAAGTTGTTGACAAAATGCAACCGATATGAGTATGTAAATGAAATCCTCCCGAAAAAGCTCTAAATGGCAGTATTAGTATGACCATAATTACTGTTAATTTTAAAATTCCAAGTAAATATGCTATACCAATAGTAATAAGCATCTTTGGAATTTCTCCAACAAGTAATTGTAGCCCATAGTTTATTATTTCAGCTCTTTCATCATCGATTTCTGGATTTTCTTTTCTCATTCTGTTTGTAAGAAATAAACAGAATTTCTCTACCACTTCTTATCACCTCACTTATATTAAGTCGAATTTTATCACATTTTTTGTTTATTTCTTTTTTTAGTTCGTAAAAAGAAAAAAATCATTTACAAAAAATCTAAATTTGATTTTCGTAAATGATTTTAATATTTTTATAAATTATTCTATTACTTCTTCTTTACTTTTTATTCTAAATAACTTTCTTATTATTTTTATAACTTGATTTTTAAGTCTTTGATACCATTTAATATCAACTAGCATTGGTAAATTGCTTCCTTCTAAACATTCTGGTTCAATATCATTATATACAGATACTTCTTTGTCTTCTTTCATATTTACTTTTTCTGTATTCTCAATTTGCTCTGTATTATTTGTCTTTTCTTGTATACTATCTTGTGCATTTTCTTGAATCGCTTCTATATGTTCTACTTGTGAATTCTCTTCTACTTTTTGTGATTCTTCTACACTCTCATTACCAATTTCTTGTCCCCAATACTTATTTGCAATCCACCCCATTATGCTATATGTTTCATTTCTCAAATTTTGCTCTTCTATTGGAATCTCTTTGCTTATATTTGGTCTATATGTTGGATCTGCATTTTTCTTTATTAATTCAATTACCTCAAAAGGAATTGCTTCTAATGCTTTTTCATCCTCTATTAACTTCAATATTTCTACTACTTCTGAATATGCTTTTCTTTTTTCTTCTTCCATTGTTTTTCTCCATTTCTTTTTTCGACACATTTTATTTTACTATACTTCATTTTAAAATTCAATACCTAAAACATAAAAAATCCACTTAAAAATTTCACATTAAATTCACAATTCTTTTTGTTTTTATTTTGAATAAAGAGAACCTTTCATTTTTTTATTGTTGGTTTGATTTATAATTTTTTACAAAATTCGATTTCTACTTCATTTAAATCGTTAATTATTCCTGAAACAAAAATAAAATCTCCTCTGCTTAAATTTTGAAAGCAATATTCAGCAAGTTCATCATAAGCTTTTATAAATATTCTTGTATCTTCGTCTATCATTAAATCAAATTTCGTTACACTAATATGTAAGCTATCTTTAAAATTTAAATTTTTACTAACTATAAATTTAAAATCAGGTTTATTATCTATTATCCCACTAAAAAAGCATATATTCATTTTCTAAAAAACTCCTTAATATTTTAATAATTATAAAATAAAAATACTTCCATTAAATTACTATTAAGAGCAATAATTAAACCTGTAACTATTGCTATTTTGAAAAATACATATATTCAAAACTTTACTAATATATATTTTTCTGATTCTTTTTTACCTTAAGACATTTTTATAAAACCTTTAAATACTTTAATTCTTTCAAATACTTATCTGAATCAAATATTGTCAACTTAAGGAAGGAATAAATCTCTTTAATACTAATACCTTTACTGTATATATTCCGTAAAATATTTAATCTGAAATATGTATTAGAGTGTGGGCCTTGAGCTATAGTTATCGTTGGTATTGTTCGGATTATTGTTGTTGCGGTTGCTTGGAGAATTGTTGTTGTTGTAATTGCCTCCCCTGTTAACTCGATTGTTCGTGTTGTTGGCCTTTCGATTTATCCCTAAATTTTTTATTATTTTAATAATAGTTAAATTAAATAACAATAGTTTATTCTATATAAAATAATTTATCTGTCAAATTCTTTACATTTGCATATTTTATATACCCCATATGTCCTGCTAAATACATTCTAGCATCTTTACTTGTTATTTCTCTGTTATAAACATTATTTATTAATTTCTTTACTTTCTTTTTTAGCTTTCTTTTGCCTTTGTCTCTTAATTTCATCCTATATTCATTTATTTTGTATCCACAAAAATTAACTCCTTGTTTTCCTTTGAATATTTGCGTTTTATTATTTAGTTTTAACTTTAAATTTTCTTCTAAAAATCTTTTTATTTCTTTTAATGCATTTTTAGCTTCTTCTTTTGTTTTTACAATTATTATACTATCATCTAAATATCTTGCATAATATTTTATATGTAACTTATGTTTTACAAATTGATCTTGCTCATTTAAATATATATTTCCCAACATTTGAGAAGTATAATTTCCTATTTCTAGTCCTTTTTCTCTTTTTTGAGAAAACAGTATCTCTTTTACTAGCCATAAAAGTTTTTTATCTTTTATTTTTCTTTGTAAAATTATAAATAAAATATTTTTATCTATGCTATCAAAGTATTTTGCAATATCCATTTTTAAAATATAATATTCTTCACATTTGTTCAAAGCACTTTTCATACATTTTTGAACATAAAGTGCTGCTCTATGCATCCCTCTTCCTTTTATACATGCAAATGATGTATTTATAAATGTTGGTACAAATGCTGGTTCTAAAAAATTGTCTACTAACCATCTATGAACTATTCTATCTATATATCTTGATTTTTCTATTTTTCTTAGTTTTGGTTCTGTTACATAAAATACTTTATATCCTCCATGTTTATATGTTCCATTTTTTAGTTCATTATATAACCACGTAATATATTCTTCTTGCTTTAAATTAAATTTTATTATTTCATTTCTATAGCCTTTACCTTTTCTAGATTTTTTATGTGCATCCATTAAACTTTCAAAACTTAAAACTTTATAAAATTTATTTCTAATTGTTTTTGGCATAATATTTTGTAAGTCCTCCAAGTATTTTCCCTATTTCATAAATTAAATTTATTGCTACATTAAATTTCTTTGTATCTATCCATCTTTGTTTTTGCATTATTCGTAAAAAAATTCTTTGAGCATTTAATTTTGCATCTATTTTATTTATTAATTCTAAACATTTCTTTTTATCTGTTATTTTACTTATATACATTGTATCTTCTAACATTTGATACATGCTTCGCTTATATTCATTTCCTATATTAAATTTTTCAACTCTTGGAAGTTTCATTATTACATTTAACATATATTCTATATATCTTTCTATTTTTGGAATTAGCTGCAATTTATTTTCTATTTCTTTTATCATACTAAATCTTCTCCAAATTCTTCTTTTAAATATTCTTTTAATGCTTTTTCATATTTTGTTTCTACTATATATCTTCTTCTATCACACTTTTCACATTCATTGTTAAAAGCTGTCTCTTCTATACTTTTTCCCTGCTTTTCACATATCTTAATAAGCTTAATTTTTTCTTTATCATAATCTAAAATTATGTATGAATAGCCTAGCCTGTCTAATTTTTCTATATATTTATCTATAGAGTTTTTAGGTACTCCTACTTTACATACTCCCTTTTTAGCACAATTTAGCTTCAAGCCTAATTCTTTATTTAGTACTATTGCATCTGCTCCTATTGAGATATAGAAGCTACCACAGCAGATTAATATTATTTTCATTCCGTACATTAATTGCAGGCGTTGCACCATGTCATAAAATTCCATTTCTACCACTTCCTCATAATTTTTTTCTCGTGGCAACATTTTTGAATAGTTTGAGAGCTAAAAGCTCTCAAACGCAAAAATGGCGCCACGCTAGTGGCGCCACGCTAGTGAAAATTTTCCACCTTACCTCCTTCGGAGAGAGGTAAAAAATTTTCACTTAGCGTATTACATTCGCTAAACCTATTTGTTTAGTAAATCTACATATTAAATTTATAGCTAATTTTGCTTTATCGCTTTTAGCATTCAGACCTACTGGATATAAAGTGTGGGCCTTGAGCTAAAAAAATCGTAGGTATCGTTCGGAGAGTCGTAGTAGTGGTAGCTCGGAGAATAGCCGTCGTAGTCGTAACCGCCAGCCCTGTAAACTCGACTGAACGTGCTGTAGGCCTCCATTGTCCATTCATATCTTAGTCCAAATATATCATATATATTATTTAATTTATCATTTGCAACTACTCCTGTTCTTCTCTTAGTATCACTATTTCTTGCCGTATTGTTACTTGAATTTGCAGTTGCTGTTACATCTATTCCCGTACTTTGCATCCAATTTAGCATAGCGTCATATTGACTCCCCCATATCATACTACTTTCTACTGAGGTTAATCTATTGTCGTCTACAAAATTTCTTTGTCTTGCATATAATCCATACCACCTATTTGCTGAATCTTCTTTAGCACTCATTGATGTAGCTCCTGCTACTACTCTTGTTTCATTATTTATTAAACTTGCTTCATATCTTCCTATATAAAATCCTCCATTTGCTACCACACTTGCTATCATCTTATCAAAATCGTTTTGCATTGCATTTCCAAAATTTGTCATATTATCATATTCATGATTACTTTTATATTTTGTTTTTATTACATCTTTTATAATACTTAAATATGTTTTTGTTTCACTAGCTCCTGTTGGGGTATATGTTTGTCCATTATCATAACTAGATAATGTTGCTGGTTCTCTATTACTTCTACTACCACTTGTATTTCTAGTTACAACTCCATTTGTTTCTGTCCAATTTAAAAGTGATTTAGTTCCAGTAATTCCCGTTCCTGACCAACTGGTATATAACTTTCCAGCTTTTTTACCATTACTTAATGTTCCATACATACTACCTGAATTGCTTACTGGTACCCACACAAATTGGTTACCTTTTTCATCCATTATTACTAGGCCCTCATCTACATCTGTAACTTTATTATTTGTATTATCATATGTCCATTTTGCCTTTTCTGTATTTACTGGATAAAAATCTTTTGGTATTATTGGGTTATTTGCTGTTCCTGTTGTTTTTCCATTTATTGTTTTGTTTGATGTCATTTTAGTTGGTGTAGCTAATGTTGCAGTTGATTTTACCTTAAAATACCTTGGTGTAGTTTCTCCTTCTTTTTTGGCTGATATTATTGCTTCTTTATCTGTTACTTTATTACATTTTACTATTCCTTCTGTTGTTATTGTTGCTACATCTGGATCACTTGTTGTCATTTCTATATTTTGTAATGTTACATTTGCTCCATTTTGATTTGAAGTATCTGTTGCTGCTAATAATTCTAATGCTCCATCTA
>JAEEGJ010010771.1_pt1 | contig 23576 bp, 24 predicted proteins | sample 8958761 | NCBI WGS metagenome assembly JAEEGJ01 (sample SAMN16246546, study PRJNA631951) | gut metagenome | biome: gut microbiome; feature: rumen; material: RS-attached | host: Bos | place: Iran: Karaj | collected 2018-10 | reverse complement strand
GGCGTCGATGATGAGCACCTTCTTCTCCAGGACCGCGAGGGACGCGGCCAGGTTGATGGCCGTCGTGGTCTTTCCCACGCCGCCCTTCTGGTTCGCTATGGCGATGATTTTTCCCATATTTGTCGGCTGATTGCCCGTCTTGGGGCATTCAATCTACAAATATACGAAATTATCCCCGCCTCTGCAAGGGAATGTTCCACAAAAAGTTCCACACTTAGACGGGGTCGACGTCGACCGCGAGATGCGCCGCGTATTTCCGTTCTTTTCCGAAATCCGTAACCGCTTGGGAGAGTGTCCGTTTCAAGGATGTCAGCGCTTTGTTGCGCGGGAAACTGACCCGGATCTGGCGGATGGATTCGCCGGCGATCCGGTCCACGGCGGGGGCGTATGGGCCTACGACGGCGGGTGGTGTATCCGTAGCGGAGAAAGCGGCGAAAAGGGCGTTCCGGAGTTCCTTGGACAGGAAGTCCAGCCGCTTTTCATTGCTGTCTTTCAACGAGATATGGACAAGCCGGGTGAACGGGGGATAGCCGAAAAGCTTGCGCTCGGCGAGAAGGTCCGTGTCATCCGTGCCGTTCAGGCGTGTATAGACGGGATGCTCCGGCTCCCGGGTCTGGATGACGATCTTTCCGGGCTTGCCCCGGCGTCCGCTGCGGCCCCGGAACTGCTCCAGCAGCTGGAAAGCGCGTTCGTCGGCGCGGAAGTCCTGCTGCCCCATGAGGCTGTCGGCCTGCAGGACGGCTACGAGGCTGAGGCCGTCGAAGTCAAACCCTTTCGTAATGATCTGGGTGCCGACGAGCATGTCGATATCTCCTTCAGCGAAATGCCGGATGATGCCGGCCTCTTCGGTGTCGGGCGTGTCACCGTCCAGGCGGGCAATGCGTCGGTCCGGGAACAGGGTTTTCAGTTCTTCTTCCACCTTCTGTGTGCCCGCCCCCAGGGGTTGCAGCACGCCGTCGCAGGATGGACAGCGGCCGGTGTAGGGCTCGGTGTGGCCGCAGTAGTGGCAGACCAGGCGGTCGGGGTTGCGGTGGAGGCTCATCGGCACGTGGCAGTGCGGACATCTGGGAATCTGACCGCATTCAGTGCACTGGACCGACGGGGCATAGGAACGGCGTGCACGGAGCACGAGGACTTGCCCGCCGGCGTCCAGGGCGTCGGTGATTTCATGGATCAGCTTCCGGGAGAAACTGCCCGTCATGCCCCGCTTCCGACGTTCCGCGACCGTGTCGATGATACGGATCTCCGCCTCTTCGCCGCTATGAAACCGTTCCTTCAGGTCAACTTTTATAAATCGACCTATTTCAGCATTATACAGGGATTCAAGCGAAGGGGTTGCGCTTCCTAAAACGACATGCGCATCCTGGATAACGCCCAGCATGATGGCGCTCTCGCGGGCATTGTATCGAGGGGCCGGCGCGTCCTGCTTATATGAGGTGTCGTGTTCCTCGTCCACGATGATTAACCCCAGGTTGTGATGGGGGAGGAACAGGGCGGAACGGGTTCCGAGGACGAGGTACTGGCCGGACTTCCGTACGTAAGAGGCAACTTGTGAACGTCGCGCCGCAGATACCCCGGAATGGAACACCTGGACGTCCGGGAATACCGCGGCAATGCGGTCTTCCAGTTGGCGGGACAGGGCGATTTCGGGAACGAGGAAAAGGACACTGCGCCCCTTTCCCAACGTCTCCTGTGCCAATTTCAGGTAAATCTCCGTCTTGCCGGAGCCGGTGACTCCGTGCAGGAGGACGGTCTTACCGTCGGCAAAAGCCTGGCGCGCGGCTGCGGCCGCAGTTTCTTGTGCCGGGGACAGGGTGACGGGTGTCGGGACAGCCGTGGCCTTTTCGCCCCGTAGAAGCGCCTCAACGACTTCTATTTCCGTGCGGTAGCGCTCCCGGGTGTCCTCCCGGCGTGCTTTGCTTTCCTTGTCTTTCAGCCGTTCCAGCCGGGTCTCCAACCGTTCCCTGATGCGTGCGTCCACTTCTTCCTGGCCGATTTTCAGGGCAGGGTAGGCGGCTTTGTAAACCTCGCCGATGGAACAGAGGTAATAATCGCTGACAGCGCGCCAGAAACGGATTTCTTCGGGAAGGACCTTGGGAAGGCCTTCTTCTACGGCAAGGATGGGCAGGATCCGGTTTTCGTCCGTCCGGGGTTGCACATCGACGGCCGAGACGGCGCCTACATACTCCTTCCGGGCGAACAGGACCCGGACCCGGTCGCCGACATCGACCTGCACCCCTTCGGGAAGCCGGTAGTACGGCTCCCATTCCAACCGGAGGGGGAGGATGACCTGTATGTAGGTCGGAGCGGGCATCTAGGCCGTTTTCTCGAACTCCTTCAGGGCCTTGATGGCCTTCGGGCACAGGATGAGGATGGAGACGACGGTGACCCAGGCCATGAGGCCCACGCCGATGTCGCCGAGCTGCCAGATGAGGTCGGCTTCACGCACGGCGCCGAACACCACCGCTGCGAGCATCATCGCCTGGAAGACGCGGATGGCGATCTGCTCGCCCTTGCCTTCCCGTCCGCGGAACAGGTAGATGATACTGGATTCCGCGTAAAAGTAATAGGCCATGATGGTGCTGAAGGCGAAGAAGACCATCGCGATGGACACGAACTGGCTTCCGAATCCCTTGAACACCGTGTCCACGGCGCTCTGGGTGTAGTTCACATAGTTGTTGGCAAGTTCCGGTGCGCCCGCATAAAGCAGGGTGCCGTCTGCGCTCAGGATATTGTAGGTGCCGGAGCACAGGATCATCAGGGCGGTGGCGGTGCAGACGAGCAGGGTGTCGACGTACACGGAGAAGGCCTGGGCAAGTCCCTGCTGTGCCGGATGGGGGACGTCGGTGGCCGCCGAAACGATGGCGCCCGTACCCTGGCCGGCCTCGTTGGAGAAGATTCCGCGTTTGACGCCCATGGCGATGGTGGAGCCGATGATGCCGCCGCACACCGGATGGATGCCGAAGGCATTCGTGAAAATGGACGCGAACACGGCGGGAACATCCTGGATGTGGAAGCCGATGACGACGAGCGACATGAGAATGTAACCCAGGGCCATGAACGGTGTGACAATGGACGCCACCCGCGCGATGCGCTTGACTCCGCCGAAGACCACCAGGCCCAGCACGACCGCCAGGGCGATGCCGGAAACGAGCGGGGAAACCGGGAAGGCGTTTTTGACTGCCGACGAGACGCCGTTGGACTGGACCGTCGTCAGGAAAAAGCCGCAGGCGAGAAGGGTAATGGCCGCGAAAACGATGCCCAGCCACTTCTTGCCCAGTCCGTGTTCGATGAAACTGAACGGACCGCCGCGGTAGCCGGAGTGGTGCGGGAACTTGTAGATCTGCGCCAGGGTGGACTCGACAAAGGCCGTCGATGCGCCGAAGAATGCCACGACCCACATCCAGAAAACGGCGCCCGGCCCGCCGAAAGCGATGGCCGTCGCCACGCCCACGATATTGCCCGTGCCCACGCGGCCGGACAGCGCGATGCAGAACGCTTCGAACGACGAAATGCCCTGGGCGCCCTCCTTCTTCGAGAAGAGGGACTTGAGCATCAATTTGAACCGGCGGACTTGCACAAACCGCGTCCGGAACGAGAAATACAGTCCGGCGGCAATCAGCAGCACGACCAGCGCGGGATTCCACACGATCCCGTTTACCTGGGAGACAATCTTTTCAAGCATGGTTCCAAAGATACGGAAAAAGTTTCTTATCCGCTACTCCGACATGTTCGGAACGCGCTTGGGGACCGGGAGGTCACCGAAACCGAAGAAGCGCTGGGCGTTCAGGCCCAGGAAGCGGGCTTTTTCGTCGTCGGTGAGGATACCGCGGCTCTTGGTGATGAAGTCGTAGGACATTTTATAGGTGATGGCCGTAATGGTGCGGGGGTAGTCGGAACCCCACATCAGTTTGTCGATGCCAACGGCGTCGGCGGCTTCGCGGATGGCGCGGACGGCCGACGGGAAAGGATAGAATTCGCTGTTGAAGAGCCAGGTGATGCCGCCGGATTCGACATGGACATTGGGATGGCGGGCTAGGCGGATCTGGGCCATCCAGCCGGGACGGGTGACCATGCCGAAATGCCCGATAAGGATGCGGAGACGGGGGCATTCGGCGATAATCTCCTCCATCTCAGGAACTTGCAAGTCGCCGTCGGCCAGTTCGACGTGCAGGATGAGGCCACGGTCCTCCATCAGGTGGAACAGCGCCATCATTTCCGGGCTGGTCAGCATGACTCGGCCGGTGGACAGGAGCAGGCGTGCCGCGGGAATCTTGATGCCCCGGAAACCCCGTTCTATCAGGCTTTTCGCTTCATCCAGGAAGCCCGGTCGTCGGAATTCGCACATGCCGAACACGAAGAAACGGTCCGGCCACCGGCGCGCGACATCCTCCAGGTAATCGTTCTGGAATCCGTCAATGAACTCCTGCGTCACGACGGCGGCGGACACCTGCGCATAGTCCATGTTGGACAGGAACACTTCGGCGCTGTTCACGCCGTCGATCAGGAAAGGCGGGAGCATCTGGACTTCCGTGCCCATAAACATGCTCCGGCCGTTGGGGAGGGGCCGGATCTCCTTGCCGTCCACGACGGTGTCCTGCCGGAGCCAGAGGTGGCTGTGGGCGTCGATGATCAACATATATAATTCTCGTTAAATCAGGTATTTGACCAGGAAACGCGGAGCTGGTCGCCGATGATCTCCCGCACTTCCTGCACGAGTTGCAGGTCGATGGGTTCGTCCATGTAGGCCACGTTTTTCCGGAGGTTCTCGGCCTTGGTGGTGCTGAAGAGCGTGGAAGCGATGCGCGGGTTCTGCAGGGAATACTGCATCGCGAGTTTCTCGATGGGATAGTCCTTGGCGGCGCAGTGCGCGGCGGCGCGCCGGCAGGCTTCTACCAGCGGCTGCGGCGCCGGGTGCCAGGCCGGCACGCCCCGCTGGGTCAGCAGGCCCATCGAGAACGGAGACGCATTGATCACGCCGATGCCACGATCCTCAAAGAAGTCCAGGAAATCCACCAGTTTGTCGTCGTTCAGGCAGTAATGGCAGAAATTCAGCACGCTTTCCACCGTTCCGGCGGGCACATGTTCCACCATCCACTTCAGGTTCTCCAACTGCAAGTCGGTTATACCCACATGCTTGACGACGCCTTCCTCACGCAGCCGGACGAGCGCGGGCAGTGTCTCGCCGGCAACCTGGTCGAGGTCCGAGAACTCGATGTCATGGACGTTGATCAGGTCGATATAGTCGATGTTCAGGCGCTCCATGCTCTCGTATACGCTACGAGTCACGCGTTCAGCGGAATAGTCCCAGGTGTTGTGCCCGTCCTCGCCGTAGCGGCCCACTTTCGTGGACAGGAAGAACTTGTCCCGCGGGATATCCTTCAAGGCCTTTCCGAGCACGGTTTCAGCCTTGTAATAACCATAGTAGGGGGATACGTCGATGAGGTTGATACCCGCTTCGATGGCGGCGAATACGGCATTGATGCCCTTAGCTTCCTCAAAATCGTGGAACACGCCTCCCAGGGAGGAGGCGCCGAAACCGATTACGGAGACCTTCATGCCGGTCTTGCCCAATTCGCGATAGATCATATAGGCTAGCGTGTTAGAATTCAACGAGGATCCGGAATACCTTTCCGGGGTTTTCATGCCAATGCTGCATCGCCTCAGCCGCTTCCTCGGGCTTGACGACGGCGGTGATCAGCTTGTCGTACGGGCAGGTACCGCGCTGGAGATACTCGATGACGGCCCGGAAATCCTCCGGGCAGGCGTTGCGGGAACCGCGGATATCCAGTTCTTTCTTGACGAAATCGGCGGTGCGGAAGGTCGTCTGGTCCTTGGCATAGCCGATGAAGACGACGCGTCCGGTGAAACCGACGTTGGCAATGGCCTGCCGCTGGGTCACGGGCAGTCCCACGGCCTCGATGACGACATCCGCCAGCAACCCGTTCGTCAGTTCCGAGATGCCCTCCTGAACGTCCTCATATGCAGTATTGACGGTATATTTCGCCCCGACCGCTTTTGCGACGGCCAGTTTCTCGTCGTCGATGTCCATTGCTACGACCGTCGCTCCGCGGAGCGCGGCCCCGATGATGGCGCCTATGCCGATCATCCCGCAGCCGAAGACGGCCACGACGTCCTTCTCCTTGACCTGGGCCCGGCTCACGGCGTGGAAACCGACGCTCAAGGGTTCGACCAGGGCGCAGTCACGAACGGTAATCCCTTCGGTTACGATGACTTTCTGCCAGGGAACCACGAAATACTCCCGCATCGCACCGTCCCGCTGGACGCCCAGCGTCTCGTTGAACTCGCAGGCATTGGAACGACCGTTCCGGCAGGATGCGCAGTGCCCGCAGGCAGTATAGGGATTGACGGTCACCGTCATGCCGGGCTGCAGGGTGTCGGGAACGCCGGGCCCGACGGCGGCGATCTCGGCGCCCACTTCGTGGCCCGGGACCACGCCGGCCTTCGCCATCGCGTTTCCCCCGCGCCAGGTATTCAAATCGCTCCCGCAGAACCCGACATACCGGATCCGCAGCAGCACCTCACCATCCCCGCATAGGGGTTTCTCCATATGGATGACGTTCAATTCGAACGGATTGCTGATCTGGATTGCTTTCATAATGTACAAATATACGAAATCTTCGTGATTATCGTTCGCCGTCGAAATGTTTCATTTTCAGCGCATTGCCGCTTAGTCTTTGTTCCAAACAGGACAAAGACTGATGCGTAACCGATTGACGGTCAGCGAATTCTATAGAATCGCAAGGGCGATGGCGGCGCAGGCTTCGGCGTCGGCGAGGGCGTGATGATGGTTGAGAAGGTCGTAGCCGCAGGCGGCCGCGACAGTCTGGAGCTGATGGTTCGGAAGGGTGCGGCCGAAAAAGCGGCGGGAGCGCGCCAGCGTGTCCAGGAAAACGTAATCCGGATAGTCCATCTGATAGACCCGGAACACGGCTTTCAGGCAGCCCTGGTCGAAAGGGGCGTTATGCGCCACGAGCGGAAGCCCTTCAATGAGTGGCTCGATTTTCTCCCAAACATAAGGAAAAACAGGAGCGTCCTCCGTGTCCCGCGGACCCAGTCCATGCACCTTGCGGCAAGCCCAGTGGTAGTACTCCGGTTCCGGATGGATCAGGCTGTAGAACCGCTCCGTGACCTTGCCGCCCCGAACGACGACCACTCCCACGCTGCACACGCTGGAGGGCCACTCGTTGGCTGTTTCAAAGTCGATGGCGGCGAAGTCTCTCATGGGTCGGATCCTTTGGCGCAAAGATACGAATAAAAGGGCAAATGGAATGCTTGTACCACACTCTGGCCATATCTCCTCCCATCTTTGCCTTTGCCATGACCACTTATTACTGCCATACGCTTGAGGAAGCGCTTCGCCGGGCCAAGATAGCCGGGAAAGGGGCCGGGTGTTACTATGGAGGGATCATTTTGAAATCGGGGAAGAGAGGATTCGCCGTATATCGGGAGGGCAGGGTGGTGGAGCAATACTCCGTCCTGGGCCGGAGGAGAGGAATGGAGTTTCAAGAAAAATGCGTACCTTTATCCCATTGAAACACAATCCGGCCATGGATCCCATACTGAACGAGCACAACAAGGAGGAATATCCTCCGATGCATACCGCCGAGCACATCCTGAACGCCACGATGGTCAGGCTGTTCGGATGCCCCCGGTCCAGGAACGCCCATATAGAACGGAAGAAATCCAAGTGCGACTACCAGTTGCCAGAAGCCCCTACGCCGGAGCAGGTCTCCGAGATTGAAAGACAGGTGAACGAAGTGATCCACAGGAACTTACCGGTCACCATCGACTTTGTTCCGCGGGCGGAAGCGGCCGGAATGGTGGACTTGAGCAAGCTTCCGGAAGATGTATCGGACACCCTCCGCATCGTCCGGGTGGGGGATTACGACGCCTGTGCCTGTATCGGTGCCCATGTGGGCAACACCTCGGAGATCGGCACGTTCAAGATCCTGAGCCACGATTTCGAAGACGGGCGCTGGCGCGTCCGGTGGAAAGTGATGTAATTGCGGGCATGTCGGGAAAAATGCGTATCTTTATAAGTTTTAATTAAATAGTGAAGCCATGATTCTCACCACCACACCTACCATCGAAGGGCGCACCATCGTCGAATACCGGGGCGTCGTGTTCGGAGAAGTCATCTCCGGTGTGAACTTCCTCCGCGATTTCGCGGCGAGCATCCGCAATGTCCTGGGCGGCCGTTCCGGCTCCTATGAGGAGGAACTGATCAAGGCCCGCAACCAGGCGATGAACGAAATGGCCGACCGCGCCGCCCGCCTGGGCGCCGATGCCGTCGTGGGCATCGACATCGACTATGAGGTCCTGGGTGAAAACGGGGGTATGTTGATGGTCACCGCTTCCGGCACCGCCGTCAAGCTCGGATGAACGGACGTCCGATGAAGAAGTATCTGTTTGCATTCTTGCTCCTCCTGGGTGTCTCCCTGGCGGCCTCCGGGTGCACCAAACGCCCGTATGATCCTGCCAAGAACCCGAAGGAGCCGGAAAAGGGGAACGAGGAGAATGTGATCACCGCACCTCCTGCCGACTTGATGCAATGGCTGGACGGGAAGAGTTCGCCCCTCAGCCCCTGGTACAAGAAATACATCGGCGACGAAGGATTTCCCATCCTTGCATCGGCCGCCGTCCGGGATGAAGCCCTGATCCAGTGCCGGTACATTGTCCATACGATGCTGTCCAAGCATCCCGAAGCCCGGACACAGATGATCAAGCTGCACTGGCGCGTGGCCATCTGCGGTTATCGGCAGAATATCACCGACATCCCTGAATGCGCGATGATGAAGATCTGGTGGCCCGACACGGACTGGGATGCCCGTGGCCGCGGGTATGGTGCCACCGAGGCCTTGCCTGTCATGAGCATCGGTGAAGAGAACATCGTCAAGATTCCCGATTTTACCGAGCGCTATGCGACGGAGAGCATCATGGTCCATGAGTTCGCCCACAACGTCGATTACGCACTCCGCAAATGCTGGGCTGGCTTTGAAAAGCGCCTGGTGGAATGCTACAACAATGCCAAGAAATCCGGCCTTTGGCAGGGCGGGGTCTATGACTATGCGATGACGAACTCGGAAGAGTATTTCGCCGAAGCTTCCCAGGCCTGGTACAATACCTGCCGCATGATTGTCCGCAATCCCGATACAGGCAAGAACTTCACCCTTAAGACCCGCGAGCAGCTCAAGGAGCATGACCCCCAGATGTACGCCCTCCTTTCCACCGTGTACACCGAAGACTTCCTAACCGGGTATCATTTTGATTATGAGTAATTTGATGAAGAGAATACTGTGGCTGTCCATCCTTCTTGCCCTCGCCCTTCCGGGGGAGGCCCAGGATCTGGTACGGTACAAAAAGGTGGTCAAGGAACTCAGTTCCTCGAAATACCAGGGGCGCGGGTATGCCCGCGACGGCGCCAACAAGGCCGGGAAATACCTGGAGAAGGAATATCGCAAGGCCGGGGCGGATGCCGTCATCCGCCAGCATTTCACCCTGGACATCAACACTTTCCCCGGAAAGATGAAGCTTTCCGTCGATGGGCGGAAAATGACCCCCGGTAAGGACTTCACCCTGCGTGAGTACTCCCCGGGTGTCCATGGAACGTATAATCTCTATTTCATCGACACGCTCAACTACGACTCCGGGAAGATTTTCAGCGACCTCGCAAAACCCGAGAACCAGGACGCCTTCGTCGTGTGCGATTTCTGGTTCACCTACAAGCACCGCGACGATTTCCAGCGTCTCCAGAGCGCGGACGGCGCCCCGAACGCCGGTCTCATCCTGACCTGGGAAGAGCCTTTGAAATTCTACAAGGCCTACGGGGAGAAAGTGATCGACAAGCCCGTCCTCTGGCTCCTGTCGGGTCAGATTCCCAAGGGCAGCCGGTCCATCACTGCGGATATTGACAACAAGTTCCTCCAGGATTATGAGTGTTTCAACGTCATCGCCTCCGTGGAGGGTGCCAGCCATGACAGTTGCTACGTTTTTACCGCCCATTACGACCACCTGGGCAATTTAGGCCGGAAGGTTTTTTACCCGGGGGCCAATGACAATGCCTCCGGAACGGCGACCCTGGTTACGCTGGCTGCCTATTACGCCAAGCATCGCCCCCGGTACGACATGCTGTTTGTCGCCTTTTCCGGTGAGGACGCGAATCTCCGCGGTTCCGAGTACTACACCCAGCATCCTGTCTTTCCGTTGGATCGGTTCAAGTTCCTGATCAATGTGGATATGGTCGGCGACAACAATCCCGTCCTGTATTGTGAGACCAGCGACCAGGGACAGCGCGGCTATGAACTGTTCGAGCGCATCAATGCGGAAAAGCACTATTTCAAATCCTTGAATCACGGAAAACTGGCCGCGAACAGCGACCACTATCCTTTCGCCCAGCGCGGCGTTCCCTGTATCTTCCTGGAGAATGCCGAGGGGGATGCCTTCCCGTATTACCACACCCCGCAGGACAATTGGAAAAATGCCGTCTTCGACAGCTATGAACCTGTATTCAAGCTGATTACGGACTTCATCGAAAGATACTAAAACCTATACTGATGCAAGAGAGAAAGAAACGCTGGGGAGACCGCTGGGACGCTTACCGTCTGCGCGGCCTGGACCCTATGCATGTCATGATGCCGTACATGTTCGGTGACCGCGTCGCCAACGAGGCCGTCCTGGGGGAAGTCATGGACCTCACGGAAGTGGACAAGTACCTCGCGAAAAAGAATGCGGACCATCCCGAATTCAAGTACACCTGGTTCCATTTCATCACCGCGGCCCTCGCGAAGGCCATCCTGCTCCGGCCCAAGATGAACTATTTCATCGCCGGCGGCCATTATTACGAGCGCAAGGACATCCAGGTCGCCTTCAACGTGAAGCGGAAATTCGCCGACGACGCCGAGGAAGCGATGGCGAAGTTCGTCCTCCGGCCGGAAGGGGAGTCCCCGATGGAACAGGTCCATACCTACGTGCAGAAGTTCGTCACCAAAGTCCGTTCCGACAAGTCCGGCGTGGGGGTCGATGACATCCTCTCCTTCGTGAGCCATCTGCCCAGGCCCTTGTTCCGGCTTCTCGCCTGGACCTTGAAAAAGCTGGAGTATTACGGGATCTATCCCAAGGCTTTGGCGGCCGATGACCCCTGCTATTCCAGCGTCTATCTCACGAACCTCGGATCCATCAAGATGAACGCCGACTACCACCACCTGTTCAACTGGGGGACGATCTCGTTCTTCGTGACCATCGGCGAGAAGAAGATGATCCCGTTCTACAACGAGGACGGCACTTACGAAATGCGGAACACTATCAAGCTCGGACTTACCATCGATGAACGCATTGCCGACGGGTATTATTTCGCCAAGACGCTGCGTCTCGTGCGGAAGATTTTCGCGAATCCCGAACTGCTGGACCTGCCGGCCGCCACTCCCATTGACATTGACTAAACCTGAACCTGTCCGATGAAATATAGACTCGACAATGTTGCGACGCCGTGGATGGATAGCTATGGCGAAGTGACACCTAACCTCGATTACAGCGAAAAGACCATATCCGGGGCCGTTCTTGATACGGCCGCCCGGGAGAAAGATTTCCCGGCCCTGACTTTCATGGGCAAAGCCACATCTTACACCCGACTCGCGGCGGAAATCGACCGTGTCGCCCGTGCTTTCCATGCCATCGGCATCCGGCCCGGAACGCGGGTGCTGGTATGCCTTCCGAACGTGCCCCAGGCCGTTTTCTGCCTGTACGGACTGAACCGCATCGGCGCCGTCCCGACGATGGTGCACCCGCTTTCCGCCGTATCCGAACTGGCTTTCTATATGAACGAGGGCGACTGCCATGTCGCCGTCACGCTGGACCAGTTCTACGGGAAGTTCCTGGAAGTGAAGAAGCTGAGGCCTATCGACAAACTGGTCGTATGCCGCGTTTCCGACGAACTGGCGTTCCCGCTGAACATCGGCCAGAAACTGATGACTGAACGCAAGTTTCCCAAGGTGGAAGGGGAGAACGACCTGGTCTGGAAGGACTTCCTGAAACTCGCCGATACGGTGAAGGATGACTATGTGGCGAAGAAGGATTTCCGCACGGAGGCGGTCGTGCTGTTCTCCGGCGGCACTACCGGTACCACCAAGGGGATCATGCTTTCCGACCTGAACTTCAATGCACTGGCCCTGCAGACGGCTACGATGGCCAATAAGGAAGTGCATCACTCCAAGATGCTGGCGGCGATGCCCGTGTTCCACGGGTTCGGCCTGGGCGTCTGCATCCATACGCTGATGTATATCGGCGGTACATCCATCCTCGTGCCCCGGTTCAATGTGAAGAGTTATGCGAAACTCATCCGGAAGACGAAACCGAATTTCATCGCCGGCGTACCTACCTTGTTCGAGGCCATTACCCGCAACCGCTACCTGGACGGGGCCGACCTGTCCTGCCTGCGGGGTGTCTTCTCCGGCGGCGACTCCCTGACCATCGAGCTGAAGAAGAAGTTTGACAAGTTCCTGGCCGACCATAATGCCTCAGTCCGTGTGCGCGAAGGTTACGGCACGACCGAGTGCGTGACCGCCTGCTGCCTGACCCCGTATAACAAGGAGAAGGAAGGCTCCATCGGCATTCCGTTCCCTGACACCTATTTCAAGATCTGCAAACCGGGCACCTGTGACGAGCTGCCGTATGGCGAGGAAGGCGAAATCTGCCTCACCGGACCGTCGATGATGCTGGGTTACATCGGCCATGAGGAGGAGAACAAGGAGACGATGCGCACCCATGAGGACGGCCATGTATGGCTTCACACGGGCGATCTGGGCAAGATGGACGGCGAAGGCTTCGTCTATTTCCGCCAGCGGATCAAACGGATGATCGTCACCAGCGGATACAACGTGTATCCGTCTCAGCTTGAGAATATTATCGAGGGGCATCCTGCCGTCCAGCGCAGCTGTGTGATCGGCGTGAAGGATCCGCTCAAGATGCAGCGCGTGAAGGCCTTCATCGTGCTTAAGGACGGCTATCGGCCGGATGAGGCGATGAAGGAGGATCTGATGAAGCACTGCAAGGCCCATATCGCCAAGTATGCGCTTCCTTCGGAAATCGAATTCCGCGACTCCCTTCCGACGACGCTCGTCGGCAAGGTGGCCTATACGGTGCTGGAGAAGGAGGAAGCGAAAAAATCCGCCTAAAAAGTTCCGGAGGGTATTTCGGAAAAGCGAGATTTGCCGTAAATTTGTAGGGTAAAACCACAAATTTGCGGCTATGCTTATTGTCCTGAAACTCCTCGGCTCGATCGCCCTCCTGATATACGGCATGAAAGTGATGAGCGAGGCCCTCCAGAAAATGGCGGGCCCCCAGCTGCGTCACCTGCTGGGCGCGATGACCACCAACCGTTTCTCCGGTGTCGCCACCGGTGCGCTGGTCACCGTCGCGGTCCAGTCTTCCGCCGCTACCACGGTGATGACGGTGTCCTTCGTGAACGCGGCCCTGCTTTCGCTCACCCAGGCCATCTCGATCATCATGGGCGCGAACATCGGTACGACGATGAGCGCGTGGATCATGTCCGCCGGCTTCTCCTTCAACATGGCGGATATCGTGTGGCCGGCCTTTCTCGCGGGCATCATCCTAATCCAGTTGGGCAAGCATCGCTATATCGGTGATTTCCTCTTCGGCCTCTCCTTCCTGCTCTTTGCGCTGGGAATGCTGAAGCAGACCGGCGTGGAGATGGACCTGGCCAGCAAACCCGCCGTCGTCGCCTTCTTCTCGAGCTTCAAGACCAATTATGGGACGATCCTTCTGTTCCTGCTGATCGGTACGATCCTGACGGCGATGGTGCAGAGTTCCGCCGCCCTCATGGCCATTACGATGGTCCTGTGCGCTACGGGGGCCATTACCATCTATCAAGGCATCGCACTGGTGATGGGTGAGAACATCGGCACCACGGTCACGGCAAACCTGGCCGCATTAAGCGCGAACACGCAGGCGCGGCGGACGGCGATGGCGCACCTGGTGTTCAACGTATTCGGCGTCATCTGGGTGCTCATCTTCTTCTTCCCCTTCATCCGGATGGTCTGCAGCATCGTCGGCCTGGATCCCAACGCCGCCGAGCAGAATCCCACCCAGCTTTCCTTCGCGCTGGCCACCTTCCATACCTGCTTCAACCTCATCAACACCGCCATCCTGATCTGGTTCATCCCGCAGATCGAGAAGCTGGTTTGCTTCCTGATCAAGCCCAAGAAGACCGAGGAGGAGGACGAGTTCCGTCTGCAGTACATCCGCGGCGGTATCATGAAGACGCCGGAAATCTCCGTCCTGCAGGCCCAGAAGGAGATCGTGGTCTTCGGCGAACGGATGGAACGCATGTTCGGACAGGTCAAGGAACTCTACGGCATCGAAGACGAGCAAGCCTTCGACAAGCTCTTCGACCGCATCAAGAAGGTCGAGGATATGAGCGACAAGATGGAGAACGAGATCGGCCGCTACCTCGGCGAAGTGGGATCGGCCCATCTGTCCGACGACACCAAGCAGAAAATCCGTGCCATGCTCCGCCAGATCGGCGAGCTCGAGTCCGTGGGCGACAGCTGCTTCAACCTGGCCCGTATCCTCCGCCGCAAGCGGGAGAACAAGGTCGCGTTCGATGAGCAGCTGGAAGCCGGTGTGAAGGATATGTTCGCCCTGGTCGACGAGGCCCTGGCCCGGATGAACGAATCCCTGGCCGGACGCCGGGAGGATGTCTCCATCGCCGACTCCGAGGATGTCGAACGTCGGATCAACGCCTGCCGGAACGCACTCAAGCAGAAGAATATCGAGAACCTGGACGCCCAGGTGTACGGTTACGACCTCGGCACCGTGTTCTCCGACCTCATCGGCGAATGCGAGAAGACCGGCGACTACATCATCAACGTCGTGGAAGCCCGTCTGGGCGCCGTCCGCAACGGTATCCGTTTCCGGGGCCTCCAGATCGATCCGGACGCCAAGGAGGTCACCGTGGACGGAGAGCCCGTGGAACTGTCCATCCACGAATACAACCTGTTGAAACTGTTCCTGGAGAACGTGGGCGACACCTTCCCGGCTGAAGAACTGCACAAGAAGTGCTGGTCCGAGAGCACCGTGACCAATGCGCGGGTGGTAGATTCCTACATCAACCGCCTCCGCCGGAAGATCGGTCCCTATGCCGAGAACATCCTGACGAAGGAAGGGGAGGGGTACTGCTTCCAGTAGCGTTTCCCCTTATATCAACATCGCTTCGCAGCCTTCCAGGATATCTTGGAAGGCTGTTTCGAAATCATCGGTGTACCACGGGTCGGCGACATCCCGGCCCACGCCCGTGTAGGACATCAGCAAGTGGATTTTCCCTTCCGGGTCATCGGGGATGATCCGCTTGATGAGCCGGAGATTCCAGGCGTCCATGCAGATGATGCGGTCGAAGCGGTCGTAGTCCGCCCGCGTCACCTGCCGGGCGCGCTTCTCCTTGTCGAAGGGCACGCCGTGTTGTGTCAGGCAGCGTTTGGCCGGCGGATAAATGGGATTGCCGATCTCCTCCGTGGATACGGCGGCCGATTCGATATGCCAGTTGCCTTCCAGGCCGCGGCTGCGGACCAGGGCCTTGAGGATGAATTCAGCCATCGGGCTGCGGCAGATGTTGCCGTGGCAGACAAAAAGGACTCTCATGCTTTCTTCAGGTAAAGTTGGCGTTCCGCTTCGGGGAACTTTTCGATGGCATAACGGAGCATGGTGCGGGGCATGGTCTGGCAGCGGGGTTCGAGATAGGCTGTCAGCGCTTCCTTGTCGCGTTTCCCGGCCTCCCGCAGCAGCCAGCCCACAGCCTTGTGAATAAGGTCGTGCGGGTGATGGAGGAGTATGTCGGCGATGTCGAAAGTATCCTGCAGCTGGCCGTGGCGGATGAATGTCATCGTGCTCACGATGCCGATACGCTGTTCCCAGATGGTTTTCCCGTTCCTGGCCAGGTCATAGAGGAGTGTCCGGTCCTTGTCCAGCAGCCACATACCCAGCAGGGGATAGCATGACAGGTCCACGAGGTCCCAGTTGTTGATCCGGTCGGTATGGGCGAGGTAGAAATCGACGCAGTCCTGCTGCTTCATTCCGGGCTTGGTTTCTGTCCTTCCGGCCTTGCCAGATGATTTCTTTCCATGTGCAAATATCTCTACCAATGTCAACAGCGCGGCCAGCCGCACCTCGTGATACTCGCTGGCAATGCATTCCTCAAGGTCCTCCAGGCTGGTCTGCCGCCAGCACGCTTTCACCACCTCCCGGGTCACAGGGACTTTGATACCGAGGAACTTATCGCCCTCGCCATACTGTCCCGGCCCGGTCTTGAAGAACCTGGACAACCCTTCGACCTGGCTTTCATCGGCCCGTGCGGTGATTTCTTTGAGTAACGTATTCATTTGAATCTCAGTCGTTTGCGCTGCTGTCTTTGTCCTGTTTGGAACAAAGACTCGGATTTAAGTAATTGAAATACACGTATTTAAGAATAATACGCCTGGACCGTATCCTTGTATTTGCGGGAGATGGGAAGGGAAGTGTCGCCAAGGGTGACGGTATCGGGGGAGGTCAGGGTTGCCAGGGCAGCGTTTACCAGATAGGAACGGTGGATGCGGAGGAAGTCATCGCCCAGGAGGTTCTCCCATTGGCCGATGCCGGTCTTGTTCCGGTAGGATTCGCCGGAGACCGTGACGATACGGACCTCCGTGTCGTTGGATTCCACATAGGCGATGTCTGCCACGGGAAGGGTGACGCTTTTGCGGTCCGAGAAAAAGGTGATGGTACGGTCTTTTGTCCTGAAACGCTTGTTAAGCCATTTCGCCCAATAGAAATCGCCGATGGAGAGCACCAGGAGGATGAGCCCGAGGAAAGCCGGATTGATGAGCATTGGGGCGACCTGCTTTTCTGCCAGCATACCACCATTGACAAGGGTGGACCAGACACCATGGTGGAGAATAATGATCAGCACAATGACGGTGACCAGCGTGGCCAGGGAAAGGTAGACCTTGTCCATCGGCTTTCTCGCCTTCGGCATCAAGTATTCCAGTGCCAGGGCGCAAGGGCAGAAGATGAGCCCGATGAGGACCGCCTGGACCAGCGTGTAGTCCAGGCTGACCAGGATGGCGGCCAGCAGGGCGATGGAGGCGAGCCAGTATGCGATGCGTCCGAGAAGTCTCATGCCAGGACAAAAATACGTTTTTTCCGCTGCGCCTGCAAGTCAAAAGGGTGTACAGTGGGATTTGACAGGTCCGGGAAAGGTTTCAACTTTGGAGAATTCCAGCCATCGGCCGTAACTTTGCGACAAACCAAAACACTGTTCAGTCATGAAAGAAGAAGTCATCTATGTCGTGGACTCTTTGGGAGTCTCCCATCCGGAAACCATCGAAAAAGCCAGCGTATCCCTTCCGCATCTCTTCGTGGAAGGCGGGTTGGGCTATATGATCGTCATCTCCCTGTTCCTGATCGCCCTTCTCATCGCCGCCTGGAAAGCTCCCCGCTGGGTAAAGGAAATCGGTATCGGGGCGCTTGTATTCTCTGTCTTTGCAACTCTGCGGGGACTCTCCCAGATTTTCGATCTCGTCCAAACCTTCGGCGAAGTCTCCTTCCCTGTTCTCGCCGGCGGTCTGAAAGTCACGCTGATTACCACTTTCTACGGCCTCATCGTCTATTTCCTCTCCCTGGTCATCCGCGTTATCCACAAACCGAGGATCTGATTACAGCCGGACCGTCTTCCGGCTGCCTCTTGAAAGGACGAGGCCGAAGGCGATGGCCAGGATGGCCACGGGAAGGAGCAGATACTGCTTCCATGTGGTCAGGAACAGGCGGATGCTCTCCCACAATCCCTGCCCTGCCGAGGCGGCATCCACCGGATAGAGGAAGGCGATGGCGGTTGCCAGTACGCCGATGGCGAGGCCGATGGCCAAGGTGAACACGAGCGCCAGGCGGCCGCGGCTTCGCTGGCGGTCCACCTCGGCCTTGATGCCCTCCACGGCTTCGAGCCGCCGGCGGGTCTCCAACAGGAAAGTGGGGTCGTCTTTGACGGCGGGCTTGGTCCCGCGCAGGAATTCGTCTATCTCGTTCATAATTGTATGTGCTGTTTCAGATGGGCCCTGCCCATCGATAGATGGTATTTCACGGTGCCTTGCGGAATGCCCAAGATGGCCGCGATCTCCTTGATGCTCCGGTCTTCGAAATAGAAGAGGGAGATGGCTGCCTTTTCCTTCTCCGGAAGCCGGTCCATAGCCCGGTAGAGCTGCTGGTACCGGAAGGCGGAGTCGGATGATTCTGCAGCCGGAAGCTCCAAGGCGTCGTCTACGGACGTCTGCTCCGGCTTCGCTTTCCGGCGATGGTCGATATAGCAATTATAGGCGATCCTGAAGAGCCAGGTGCTGAATTTGGACAGACCCAGGAAGGATCCGGACGCCACGTATGCCCGTACGAGCGCATCCTGGGCGATATCATCGGCCAGGGCGGCGTCCCCACAGCACAGCGCCAGCAGGAACCTCCTCAGGGGCTCCTGCTCCGTGCGCACAAGGCTGATGAACCGCTCCTGGGTCATCTTACTTCTCCAGGTTCTTCTCTTCGGACTCGATTTCCTTGGCAAGCGTCCGCTTGCTCACCAGGTAGGAGAGGAACAGGGCGGCTCCGATGGCCAGCAGGATCGCGCCGGCGGAGAGAGCGGTCTCCAGGAACCACAGGCCTTTGAACATGCCGGGGTTGGTCCGGTTCACAAGGCCGATCACCAGGAAGGCAATGCCCATGAAGGAGGTGACGCAGGCGCCGGTGAACTTGTCCATGAGTTCCTGCTTGATGCTGCGGGTGGACTGCTTGGTCTTGAAGAGCTGGGGGTCGATTTGGGCCCCGTTTTCGATGGCCTTGAGCATGATCTCGGTTTTCTTGTCGGTCTCATGCTGACGGGCGCGTACGACCAGCCAGACGATGACGATCGGGAGAATGACGCAGATGAAGATAGGGACTAACGTGGCTTCCATAATTGTATTTCTTTAAAGGTTCAACATTTCCGCTTTCCGGAGCGGTTTCATCCATTAGACGGAACCTTCGGCCGAAAGGTTGGAAAAAGTTGCATACTTTTTCAGAAAGATACGAAAAAAAGCCCAATAACGAAATAAACCGCCGCATTCCTTCAACAATAACTCATAGCGTAGTGCAGAGTAGTGATAATTAACTATATTTGTACACAAGCATTTGATTATTCGATAAATGACCAATGCGCTATGAAAAGACTGATCAGTCTACTCTTTGTACTTATCAGTTTGTCCATTCTGGTGGCTTCCTGCCAGAAAGCCCCTTTTGTATCATTGAGCTCTCCCTGGAGTTTTACGTTCACCCGGGACGGTGGCACAGAGCATATTACCTTCACCTGCAATCGCGACTGGCGTGTTTCTTCCTCCGAATCTTGGATTCAAGTTTCTCCTTCATCCGGTACGGCCAGTGGCGGGGAAGTTACTGTTCAGATTACCTGTGCACCCAATTCAACTTATGACACTCGTTCCGCTACCGTCACAGTACAGGTAGAAGATTTATCTGAGACCATCTCCATTTCGCAGGATACAGGGATTGGGCTCATCGTTTCGTCGGAGAAGATTGATTTGACCAATGCTGCTCAGACCCTTGAAATCGAGGTGCAGCAGAATGTCCTGTACAGCATCTCAATTGATGACGCTGGAAAGGATTGGGTTACTCAAATATCCGACACACAGACCAGGGCTCTATCTACTGACAAAGTGGTATTTGCTGTCGCCGAGAACAATGGGAACGATAGGGACGCTTACATCCTTTTCCGGGGAAACGGGATGGAACAAAGTGTCCATGTCGTTCAAAGTGGGTGTCCATTAATCGTGTCAGCTTCCACCCTCGTGGCAGACTGTTTGGACGGGGCGACACTTACCATTCAGGTAAAGGCCGCCGGCCATTGGACCGTCACTGAAAAAGGCAGTTCTATTCTCAATCTTTCCAAGAATAAGGGTGATGCAGGGTCATCTTCGCTTACCGTTTCTTTCAACGGTGCGAATTGCACGAATGCTAACAGAATGGCTGATCTTGAGTTTCTGTGTGAAGGATTATCAGAAACGATTCAACTGAATCAGGTTCCTGCCTTTCGCTTCGATAGTCTTGAGCATACGATTCCTTCGACAGGTGGAAACTACATGTTCTACTTTCATGTCCCTCGTTCGTTCAGCTCATCAGAAGACATCCAAACCCATGATTATGATAACGGTTTCTATCAGTTATTAAACTATGAAGGTGAAAACAAGGCCCCCGATGGTGTATTTGTTGGAGAGGACGCATCGGATGCCAATCCGGTTGATACCTACATGCGGATGATGTACAACTTCAAAGCCAATTATGCGAAAACAGACAGGACAGGTGGATTCAGGCTTTCTTTTACAGAGAATGGCCAGACTCTTGTCTCGGAATGGATAAAGGTCATCCAACCAGGAGATCCATACGCCGGGGATGAGACAGACGGGATTCCGACGGTTTTACAGCAGCATTCAAAAGGATCGGGTGTTCCTCTGGTCATCCTTGGCGATGGTTTCACCAAAGCGGACATCCTGAGCGGGACCTTCGCGGCTGCTGCCGGGAAAGCATATGATTATTTCTTCTCGGTAGAACCGGTCACCTCGCTTCGCGAGTATTTTGACGTATGGTCTGTTTCCGCGGTTTCTTCCTCCCATTCATTTGATGGTTCCACTCGATTTGGCAGTACGTTTACGGGGGGGACGCATATTGAAGGTAATATTGATGCGGCTTTTCGGTACGCCTCCCAGGTGGTCCCTTCAAACAAGACAAATGATATGCTCATCATTGTTGTCATGAATTCGACCAGATATGCAGGAACCTGTTATTTTCATTATGTGGACCGTGATAGCAACCGGGTTCTAACTTATTCTGTGGCCTTTGTCCCTATGTCCGAGCAATCCGGAATGACTTTCGAAGACGTTATACACCATGAGGCCTGTGGACATGGACTAGGAAAACTGGCAGATGAGTATACAGGTAACGGAACGATTCCCGATTCTCAAGTGAATAAACTGGAAGTATATCAAAGAGCGGGTGCTTATGTGAATGTGGACCTTCACGCGAAAGTGGGTTCCACATCATGGGCAGATTATGCCGCCGACTCCAGATTCGGATATGAAAAGATCGGTGCTTACGAAGGAGGATTCTCCTATGATTCCGGGGTGTACCGTCCAACTCGGACAAGTATCATGGATAGCAACAAAGGCATCTTCAACGCGCCTTCCCGTGCACAGATTTATAAGCGTGTCATGGGGATTGCCAATGACTGGAACTGGACGTTTGACTACGAAAGTTTTGTCAGTTTTGACGCCCCCTTCAGGAGTGAAAACTACAACTCTTCTTCAACGATGACTGTACGCCAGAACTATGTGGAGAAGAACGATTTCGTCCCCCTGGCTCCTCCCGTTTTTGTCAAACAAAAAACCCACTGATAATCAGCGGGTTACAGTGGTGCTGGGAAGTATCGAACCTTTGAAAACCCGTCTCTTGGAAAAACCTATGAAAATCGGCCTTTGAACGCATTGTGCAAATGTTTTTGGGTGGTTTCCTCCATTTCAAATAATATCATCAAATTTCACTTAAATTCGTTTAAGTCGGGAAAAAGTCGGGAAAAAGTCGGGAATTTCTTTGATGGTTCGGAAAGAAACATTATCTTTGTTCCAACTTTGATTCATGACTTATGGCAACTCTCAAATTCCGGCTATCTTCAAAGGCCGACAAGGCAACGGGACAATGTGAGGTCCTGGTTCGATTCTTTCATGGCCATCTTGACCAATACGCAAAGACCAGCATCTTTGTGAAACCCGCCACCTGGAACCCCAAAACCCAACGGGTGATCATTCCCCGTGTCCGGATCATGACCGATGAGGTCAAGAGGACACAAAAGGAACTTGGAGAAATCAACGGAAAATTGGATGCCATTGAGAAACTCATCAAGGATTCTTTCATCAATGCCGGGGCGGGGAAAGTCCAATTGCCTGGTTCCTGGTTGGTGGATCTCTTGAATGAGTATAATTTTCCGGACCAGGGCGAAGATGACAAAGGCGTTTTGTCAAACCTCAAAAGGTACATTGACATCCGGAACGAGGCCAGGCCAAAGGATGAAAACGATACCAGGACACATGAGGGACATTATGAGGTCTTGATGAGGGCGTTCCATCGGTTCCTCATTGTCCGGGGTTACAACATCGGAATCACCCTGGATGATGTGACCGGGGAAACCTTGCGGGATTTCGTTCACTATTTCCAGGAGGAACACACATTCATACAGGTCGGAACCGACAAGGATGGGAACAAGACGGTTGAATTCACCAATCCCCGGTTCAAGATGGCCATCCAGGCGGTCCCGGAATCCCGGTTGCCGTCTCCCCGTGGAATGAACACCGTGAGTGTCATCCTCCAAAGATTCCGGACATTCTATCATTGGGCCATAGACCAGGGGAAAACCAACAACAATCCTTTCCGTCACTTTGAGGTCCCGCAAGCATTGTACGGGACACCTTACTACATCACCATAGAGGAACGGAGACATCTTTTCAACCTGGATCTTTCCACAAATCCCCGGCTGGCAGTCCAACGGGACATCTTCGTTTTTCAATGCCTTATTGGATGCCGGGTTTCGGACTTGCGGAACCTCACGAAAGATTCCGTCATCAATGGGGCGGTGGAATACATTCCCCGAAAGACAAAGACCGGGAACCCGGTCACCGTCCGTGTCCCTTTGAACGAGACTGCCATCCAAATCCTGGAAAGGTACAAGGACATTCCCGGTCGCAAACTCTTGCCTTGCATTTCAGACCAAAAATATAACGATGCCATCAAGGAATTGTTCACGGTTGCCGGACTGACCAGGATGGTCACCATCTTGAATTCAACCACCAGGCAAGAGGAAAAACGGCCTTTGAACGAGGTTGCAAGTTCACACCTTGCCAGGCGTACATTCATCGGGAACCTCTACAAGAGGGTAAAGGATCCCAACCTCATCGGCAAGTTGTCCGGACATGTGGAGGGATCTACGGCCTTTGCCCGTTACCGGGACATTGATGAGGAAATGAGGAAAGAGTTGGTTTCGATGCTGGACTAACTGATTTTTTGGGGGTCAAATCATACATGTAGAATCAATATTCATCAACACATCTAACACACAAACATCATGAACACACAAAACATCACCGTTGGCCAGGTCACGGCCAATCTCATCATGGCTTTGAAATCCATTGAACAAGCCAGGAATTATTACTATCTTGCAACGGAGGAAATGAGGGGAAAGGTGGAAGATCTCACCGACCACATGACCGATGATGAAAAGGCCGTTTTCGACAATGCCAGGGACCTGGTGGAGAAAGGAATCGGAGACAACATACGGACATGGGCATTCAGCACAAACCCTGGGAACGAGATTTGACCACCACCTGGCAAGTCTCGTTTCTTTTTTGAAAAAACAAATTTCTTTTTCAAAAGGTTATGACCGACAAGGAATTTATCGAAATGACCAGGTTGCTGGATTCCCTCACGGATGGGGC
>JAEEGJ010010768.1_pt1 | contig 23591 bp, 20 predicted proteins | sample 8958761 | NCBI WGS metagenome assembly JAEEGJ01 (sample SAMN16246546, study PRJNA631951) | gut metagenome | biome: gut microbiome; feature: rumen; material: RS-attached | host: Bos | place: Iran: Karaj | collected 2018-10 | reverse complement strand
GTATGGAAGAACAGAACGAGCCCAAAATAATCAGGATAAACATCCTGCAGACATCAATGACACTCGGAACCTATCTGGGTGCTTATATTATCTTGGCATACCTTGTAACATTGCTCACTGTAAAGTACCCCGCGCTGTCGCTGCTTGCAGTCCCCCTGTTCATAGGTATTCCCGTAGTGGCATTCCTCCTGGTACGCCGTTTCCGCGACTCAACCAAGGTGCCCTACTTCCCGTTCCCCGTATCATGGATAATCTCCATACTGACATTCCTGTTCGCCACGGTGCTCTCATGCATGGTAGCTTACCTCTATCTGCGTTTTCTTGATCACGGCGCACTGGCAGCCGGTCTGACGGCACGCATGGACATGATGATGCAGTCATCACAGGAGGCAACGGCCCTTATGACCGATCCCGCCCAGATAGAGCAGTACAACAGGACAATGGAGCTGATGCAGCAGACAATAGCGTGGTTCTGCTCGCTGCCGGCATCGGGCAAGACCAAGCAACTGATTGAGACATCGCTCATGTGGGGTAACATTATCTCACTGATAATAGGACTTTTAACAGCAAAAAGGATTAAAATTCAGCAATAATATGGACCTTTCAATCATAGTACCGCTCCTGAATGAGGCGGAGTCAATTCCGGAACTGTTCGCATGGATAGGCCGCGTAATGAAGCAGAACAACTTCAGCTATGAGGTAATCTTTGTCGATGACGGCAGCACCGATGATTCATGGAAGATTATTGAAGGACTCAGGGCCGATAACCCCGAAATCGTAAAGGGCATCAAGTTCCGCCGCAACTACGGCAAGTCCCCCGCCCTGTTCTGCGGATTCGACATGGCTCAGGGTGATATCGTGGTTACCATGGACGCTGACCTTCAGGACAGCCCCGAGGAGGTTCCCGAGATGGTTCGCATGATCCGCGAGGACGGCTTTGACCTGGTATCGGGCTGGAAGAAAAAGCGCTATGACGGAAAGCTGAGCAAGAACATACCCTCCAAGATATACAACTGGACAGCACGCAAGGTTACAGGCCTCAAGCTGCATGATATGAACTGCGGCCTCAAGGCTTACCGCAAGGAGGTTGTCAAGAACATCGAGGTATACGGTGAGATGCACCGCTACATCCCCTTCCTGGCCAAGAACGCCGGATTCGGCAAGATCGGCGAGAAGGTTGTTCATCACCAGGCACGCAAGTACGGCAAGACCAAGTTCGGTCTGGACCGCTTTGTGAACGGCTATCTGGACCTGATGTCACTCTGGTTCCTCAACCGATTCGGCAAACAGCCCATGCACTTCTTCGGACTCTGGGGTTCAGTGATGTTCGTGCTCTGCTTCATCGCAATAATCGTGATAGGCGTAAACAAGCTGATTTGTCTGGCACACGGCGTTCCTGCACGTCTTATCACCGACAACCCCTACTTCTACATCGCCCTGACCGGTATGATAATGGGTACACTTATGTTCCTGTCCGGTTTCGTGGCAGAACTCATCAGCCGCAGTTCACAGAACCGCAACGACTATAAGATTGAGAAAGAGCTCAAGTAAGCGATATGTCGATATTTGACCTGATTCTGTTATCCATCGCGCTTGCCATGGATTGCTTTACAGTGTCCATCACCAGCGGACTAATCCAGCGCCGTCTGGTTGTAAAGACGATGCTGATAACCGCCCTCATGTTCGGACTCTTCCAGGGTCTGATGCCGCTCATCGGCTGGGCAGGCATAAGCTTTCTGAGCAATGCACTTGAGCGCTGGGACCACTGGATAGCATTCGCGCTTCTGGCATTCCTGGGCGGCCGAATGATACTGAGCGGATTAAGGCCCGATGACCAGGAGGGTGCGTTTGACCCCACCAAGTTCTCCACCACCCTGACAATGGCCGTTGCAACCAGCATCGACGCCCTTGCCGTGGGTCTCTCATTCGGAGTATCGGGTTACACCACCTTTACAAGTATACTGCTTCCCATAGCCATTATAGCCGCCGGATCATTCCTGTTCTCTATTGCGGGATTCATGATAGGCGCATATGTGGGACGCAAGATAAAGTTCCCCGTTGAGATTGTGGCCGGCGTCATACTCATCGGCATTGGAGTAAAAATACTGATTGAACACCTGACTGCCCTATGAAGAAATGGCATTACCCTTTCCTGGCGTTCCTGATCATCGGAACCATACTGATCCTGACCAAGAGCAAGCAGGAGGCACCCGAGTACCGCACGGCGCAGGGTCTGGTATTCGGCACACGCTATAACATCACCTATCTCTATAACGCGGATCTCAAACCTGAGATCGAGCACACAATGGCACTCGTGGACAGCGCACTGTCAATGTTCAACGAGCAGTCAACCATATCGGCCGTAAACCGCAGCGCAAGCATACAGGTGGCCGATACCATGTTCCTCAAGGTCTACCGCCGCGCCATGGAGATATCGGACCTGACACATGGTGCGTTCGATATTACCGTCGCTCCGGCCGTGAACGCCTGGGGATTCGGTTTCAAGCACGCCGAGAACATACGCCAGGCCACTATTGACAGCCTGCTGGAGATTACCGGATACGGCAAGATTCATGAGCAGGACGGTCTGATTACCAAGGACGATGCGCGAATCATGCTTGACTGCAGCGCCATTGCCAAGGGATTCGGCAGTGACATGGTGGCCCAGACGCTGCGCTCCAAGGGCATCAACGACTATATGGTCGAGATTGGAGGCGAGATTGTGGTTAGCGGCCATAATCCCAAGGGCAACAAATGGAACATCGGCATAAGCAAACCGGTTGACGATTCGCTTTCTGTGAACAATGAACTGCAGACCGTGATTGCAGTGACCGATATGGCGATGGCGACATCGGGCAATTACCGCAACTTCTACGTCAAGGACGGACGCAAATACGCCCACACCATTGACCCGCACACCTGCATGCCGGTAAGTCACAGCCTGCTCTCCGTTACGGTGCTGGCCGATGACTGCGCAACCGCCGATGCACTGGCCACTTCGATGATGGTGATGGGTCTTGACAGCGCCCAGGCACTCTGCAACCGCCACCCCGAGATTGAGGCCTACTTCATTTATGAGGCCCAGGACGGCTCTCTTTCATGTCATTTCGCCAACAATGGGGCGAAATTGGCCACAAATTGAGATTTATCACCCCCAAGGTTATATGATTGTTTTACCTTAGCGGCACCAAAACATAAATCCTAATTCAATGTTGACAATAGACAATTTCATCCGCCTCTTTGAGAACGCAACAAGAGAGTGCTGGGATCGTCCCGCCCTCAGTGATTTCCACAAATCTACCATCACCTACCGTGAACTCGCAGAGCGCGTATATACTTTAGACCTTATTTGGAAAAAAGCCGGCCTGAAACCCGGTGACAAGATTGCCATCAACACCAAGAGCTGCGCACTGGGCGCATCGGTCTTCATGGCAGCCGTAAGCAAGGGTTACGTTGCAGTTCATCTTTACAACGCCTTCACCCCGGCCGATACACAGCGCCTGGTGAACCACTCGGACAGCAAGATTCTCTACACTGAGAAGCGTGCTTTCGATGAGATGAACTTTGACGAGATGCCGCAGGTTCTCTGCGTTATCGATGCCGGCACAGGCAAGGTTCTGGCAAGCCGCAACGGCGTTGACCAGCTCTATGCCCAGGCCGATGCACTGCTTGCCGCCCAGTTCCCCGCAGGCATGCAGCCCGCTGACTTCAAGGTTTGCGATCCTGACATTGATGATGTGTGCGCCATCCTGTACACATCGGGCTCAACAGGCAACCCCAAGGGCGTTATGCTGACCTACCGCAACTATACCGCCAACGTACAGGGTATCCGTCCCGGATTCCCCTTCTACCCCCGCGAGAACTACCTGAGCCTGCTGCCTCACGCACACAGCTTCGGTCTTACCTGCGACGTCGTAATTCCTATGACAATGGGTATGCACGTTACCGTTCTCGGTCTGCCTCCCATCCCATCAAACGTACAGGCCGCTCTCCAGGAGGTAAAGCCCCGTATCTTCTACGGTGTGCCTCTGATCTTTGTAAAGTTTGCCGAGTATGTACTGGGCGAAGACATAAAGAGCCCCGAGGGCAAGGCAAAGCTGGCCGATTACAAGCACAACCCCGATTTCTGCAAGATGCTGCATGACAAGCTCATCAACGCCATGGGCGGCAACATCGAGGTATTCGCAACAGGCGGCGCCGCAATCCCCTCAGAGGTTGAGTCACTGTTGGTTTACAAGCTGCAACTCCCGTTCATAACCGGTTACGGTCTGACCGAGCTGGCTCCTATCGTATCATACGGAAAACTTGGCAAGTACATCCCCAAGTCATGCGGTGAGTATCTGCCCGATATCATGGAGGTCAAGATTGACTCTCCCGATCCTGAGCACATTGCAGGCGAGCTCTCAGTCAAGGGTGACCAGGTGTTCAAGGGATACTACAAGAACCAGGAGGCAACTGATCAGGTGCTCAAGGACGGCTGGTTCCGCACCGGCGATATGGGTACCATCGACAAGGACCGCAACGTATTCCTGCTGGGCCGCAGCAAGAACATGATCCTGGCCGGCAACGGACAGAACGTATACCCCGAGGAGATTGAGGTGATCCTGAACGAGCTCCCCTACGTGGCCGAGTCAATCGTGCTGCAGCGCGACACCAAGATCATAGCCCTGATAGTTCCCAACATGGATGCCCTTGACAAGGCCGGCATCAACGCCGACGCTCTGGACGCCATCATGAAGCAGAACATCACCCTGCTCAACTCCAAGCTTCCCGCCTACTCCACAGTAAACGGCTTCGAAATCCGCTTTGAGCCCTTCGCCAAAACGCCTAAGGGCAGCATCCGCCGCTTCATGTACAAATAACCGCGAATCGGCCCCACTCCGCCAAAGTGTCCCACACCCACCCGCCTCAGAGCGCATTCTGAGCCCGGTGCGTGTGGGACACTAGTTCATTTCGAGCCCCTGTCCCACACCGAGTGCCCCCAGGAGCCTCCCAGGGCCGATAAGCGTGGGACACTTTGGCAAGATACTGCGTCACCGCGGACGGAACGAAGCGAATTCATACAAGTTGTAAGTGAACTGGAGTCCGATGTTGACTGAGTAGGATTCCCTGAAAGGCTTGTAGTCCGACATGGCTCCGAACACCTTGAGTCTGGTCTTGAGCTTGACACCGCCAATATGCATGATGCTATACTGATTGGTATGATTCCAATCCACCATCAATCCGGCTTCATACCTTATTGCTCCGGTCTTTTCGGTCAAATCGGGGTACCGTTTGAGCAATGACTGGCCCACTCCCACAAACGGAGTCACAGATACTTTGAAACCGTCATAGAGCAGACAACCCAGATCAAAAACGATATTCCGGTTATCGGCTGCACAGTTACCCATCCAGGAGAACTGCAGAGCGCTCATTAATCGGCCGTAATAGAAGGTCCACCCCGCTGAAATACCGTGCAGAGTATTTATACCCTGGCCGATGGCCCCCAGGTAAGACTCATTACTGTAGCCTACGGAGCGTTCAAGCGCGACATAACGGTGTCCCATTCGCTGACCGACCAACTCCACCCAACGTTTTTCTAAATCAACATTAATTGAGTCAATTATTGAACTGTTGTACCTCCGCTCATATTCCAGAATGACAGCCGTATCACGTCCGAAATTGCTCTCCTTCTTGAATCTGATTGAGGTAATGGAGTCAAACAAGAACGGTTCTTCATCGGCATAACGTGAAACCGGGCTAAAATTAAATCCCACTTCTTCAGGACCGTCCAAATCAATACCCGTCCGATTCAGGCCGTGGAGCCTGCCCTCATACTGTTCTATGTTAAACAGCACCTGAAGGTAGCGCAATGTCCATTCATCACAATGATCCGGATCATACCATGACAGTACCCTGTTCAACGACATATCATTGATCTGACATATCACAGACGTGTTCCTATAGCGTTTGGATTCGTAGTGATAATCTTCTACAGTCACAATCCTGGCATACTCCTGCAAGCCATCGGGAAGATGACGCACGCTCAAATCATCCCAGGTTATGGGCTCATCGGCACTCCATTTTTTTAATCTGAGTTCCTCAAAATCCTGTCCTGATACGGACACGCTGGCCGACAACACCGTTATCAGCGCAATCAATCTAACCACCTTTTTCATTACCTGTAGATATTCCATGAATCAAACTGATAACCAACACCTATAGAGACCGAATATGCCGGGCCGATGACCGGGAACTGCGTCCTGATACCGTACAGCCTTAAACTGACCTTCTGTTCTTCATAAGTTAAGTTATGCTCTGATTTACTGATGTAACGGGAAGTAGTGGGACGCATATTCCGGACTATCTTCCAGTCAATATTGAATCCCGCCTGGGTACGCGTACCGTTCAGATCACTGTTTTGGAACCTATCCTTAAGAACTGGATCAATGATATCCGTCTTCTGACTTATAGACATCAAGCCCACCCCGATAAACGGCGTCACGGTTAAGTAAGGTCTGTCTATCACCTTGTATCCCAAATTGGCCGATACACGCGCAGACGTGGTCTTACCGTTCTCAATCCAGTCATAGTCCAGTTTGGGGTCATGCCAAAAGTCACGCTGAGACAGATGTCCTGCATCCAACCCACCCAATTCCAACTGCAGACAGATATTCCTGTAACTGTAGCCAAGGCCCACAAAAAGGCCTGGCGTAGTGATGAGTTCACCAGGTACTCCATCTATGAAATGCTCGTATGACACGCCGGCGCTGAAAGAGAAGCCATTATCGTCATGATCCGTATATACTCTGAACTCGGGATGGGGGAGAAGCGTATCCAGCATGGCCGCATAACGCTGCTCATACTGTTTTATCACTGAAGTGTCACGCCCATAGCTGCTCTCCATTCTGAAAGTGCGCAGAGCCGCCTTTTCCAGATCCTCGAAGTAAAGGGATCTGGCCAGGTTTTTCTGGCCTGAACTCATCAGAGACTCGTGCCAGCGCCTGTAGGCCTCATATATGTCAAACTGTACCTGGTTATAGCGCAGGCTCCAACTGTCACACCGGTTTATGTCATACGTGGTTTTGCTCTTGAGAAAGTAGGTATAGGATACCTTCTCGGTGTACTTGAGGTTACCTTCCTTCCGGTAAATCAGCTCATATCCCACACTGGGGACAAACTGTATCACAGGATCAAGCTCCTCTTCAGTCAAAAGACGAATGTAATCACTATAGTTCCCGACGACTCTTTGTGTATTGGCTGTGTCTGTTTTATCGGGAGAATAATCCGGAACGCTGATCGTGTCTGGAACAGGATACACTCTGTAGGTCGCACCTTTTTTGACGCTGACCGGTCTCATATCCGACAACCTCAGCCCGCCCTGTTCCCATCGGACCGTATCGGACTGACGCATTTCCTGACCGCTTGCGCAAACACCCCCAAAGGAGAAAAACAGCGTCAGGAACACTCCGGCAACTGGAAAATTAATATTCATCATGCAAACATCATTGGCCTCTACCTCTTCTATACCCCCTTCCCGCTAAAGTTAAAACGGTACCATTAATCGCCGTTTCGCCAAAGTGTCCCACGCGCATCGGCCCTGGGAGGCTCCTGGGCACACTCGGTGCGGGACACACCCTCCAAATGAACTAGTGTCCCGCACGCACCGGGCTCAGAATACGCTCTGACGCGGGTGTGTGCGGGACACTTTGGCGGAGTGCACAAAAGGATCAATAGTTCTCCTTGTGAACCTCAAAGTATGCCTGCGGATGCTGGCAAACCGGGCAGATCTGCGGAGCCTTGGTGCCCACTACGATGTGACCGCAGTTGCGGCATTCCCAAACCTTGACCTCTGACTTCTCAAATACCTTGGCGGTCTCAACGTTCTTGAGCAGTGCGCGGTAACGCTCCTCGTGCTGCTTCTCGATGGCGGCAACCATGCGGAAACGTGCGGCCAGTACGGGGAAACCCTCCTGCTCGGCAGTCTTGGCAAAGCCTTCGTACATATCGGTCCACTCGTAATTCTCGCCGTCAGCGGCTGCACCCAGGTTCTGGGCGGTATCGCCTATGCCCTCCAGCTCCTTGAACCAGAGTTTTGCGTGCTCTTTCTCGTTGTTTGCGGTCTCTTCAAATATGGCTGCTATCTGTTCAAAGCCCTCTTTCTTGGCCTTCGATGCAAAATAGGTGTACTTGTTACGTGCCATTGACTCTCCGGCAAATGCTGCCTCCAGATTCTTCTCAGTCTGGGTTCCTGCGTACTTGTTACTCATAGTTATATCTGTTATAAGGTTAATAAATCCGATTTTTACAAACATATAAAAATCTTTTCATTGTTTTTAGGTATGTTTGTAACAGAAATCATTTTTTAGTCCAACAATGAGGTTAAACTCTCTCCTTACAGCACTGACAGCCGGATTACTGCTACTCTGCTGTCCTACTACAGCCCAAAACGAATCACCGCGTACCGTTCTGACGTGGGAAGACTTTACTCCTTCAACGATCCAGGAAATAGGAATGGCGAGTTCCATTGACGTTGCCGTTTCACAGGCTTTGGTCCGGGCAAAAGGCAGGACTTTCCAGGACCTGTATATAGTTGAAGTGAGCACCGAGAGCAGTCTGTATGATCCTTCAAAGGTAACAGACTGGGACCTGAGATATAATCAGCTGCTGTATGACATGGCACTGCTCTCCATGAAGCAAGCCTTGCAGGACAATCATAGCGGCCAGGTGGGTATTTATGAAGTTTACGGCCGATATCGCCAGATCTACGATGCCACAAAGGTGGATTTCATGATCCGAAGCGTCTCCGGCAGGGATACTGCGGTAATCAGTTTTTATGAGGACTCGCTTAAGGCACAAGTGGCAGCCATAAAGGATGAAGACTTCTTTTCGATCCCGTTCTATCTGTCCGGTTCGGGTGCAGTTCCAGCCTCCTTCAGCACCAGTGACACCGGTTACAACGGTAACGCCGGTAACGCCCTGGCATTATTATTGGGTTATGAGAATGACTCTTATCTCACCGGACTCTCCGAGTATTTCAGTTCTTTCAACGGTTTGAACATATCGGCCGAAATACGTGTCAATTCACAGTTCAGGTTTGAAGCACAGTACGCCTTGCTATGGAGCAAACTTAAGTCATCCGGTTTCCACCACGATTACAAGAACAATTACACATGGCGTGGAAAAACCACCAGAGCGGGGGTTCTCAGATTAGGTGCCGGTTACCATGTACTGTCTGCAGACAAAATCAGGCTTACCCCGTTTGGAGGACTTCAGCTTACAACGTTTAACCAGGACACAGGCAAAACAGATGAAAAAGGAAATGAGATAACAAGCTCTGTTTCCAATGGCGGTGGAGCATATTTGGGTATGGATATTGACTACCGCCCTCTGGGTACCTGGGCCTTAAGATTCAAGATCTTCGGTTCATATGAGTCTTTTAAGAGGACTGAGGCTACATGGTCCCTTAATTCCGGATTAACCATAACATTATAAAGCTATGATATCATTCAAGTCCTTGTGTGTATTGACGCTCTCCATGGCCTTTACTGGGCTGTCGGCCCAGAATCTATATGACCAGTCATTCAGAAAATGGGAAGATGGTCCCGTTAGATGGAACGAATTCAGAGTCAGCTATGTACGTGATGATGCCAAATACGTTTCACTACTGGCCTGTGATATTTTGAGTGAGGTAGAGAAAATCAAAGTCGGTAATTTCAGGTTTCCTGCCATCAAGACTACAACCAGAATGAACAAACTTGCTTCCTGGTATGATCCGGATAGATGCACAGACTGGACGCTCAGATATGAACAGGTCAGGTTCGATATGCTCGAAGTACTGCGCAGACAACTTCAGAATTCATTCAACCGGAATTTCATGGAGGATAGACTGCAAGATTATTACGACCAGTATATCACCAATACCATGCAGGATTTTGACAGGGAAAGCAATTATGGTGCCGATACACTGGTGGTCCTGAAGTATGAAGAGAAGTATAAAAGCCAGATGGACACCTTGACGTTAATACCCGTGCAAATACCTGAATTCACAAAAAAGGATTGGGGAGTTTCCATTAATGGCGGCGCCGGAGTCGAAAAATACGGATCACCCGTTTCCAATGGCGTAACACCTGCAATCGGTTTCCAGTATGGATTCGGAGCGATGTACAAAAAAATCTCTTTTGGGCTTCATGGTTTGTTAGCATGGTCGGACGATCTGAAATGTGACAATTTCTACCATGACAGCAAATATGACTACAACTGGACCAAAGGAAAGAGTGTATCAGGAGGTAATATTGTCCTTGACGCAGGATACAATGTAGTTGACAATTCAAAAATTACAATAGTACCTCTGGTCGGAATAGGAGTCACCTTCATAGACCAGAAGACGGATATTCCCAGAGGCAACAACAAGGAAGCATATGAAAATAGTGAGATAGACGGTTTCAGAGCTCAGGCCGGTCTGGCTTTGGACTGGAAGATACGAAGGAGTCTCAACACTTACTTATACGGTGCCGATTATACCGAAACAAAGATCCGATTCGCAGTCAACGGCGCCAGAACCAACTTCAAGGGCATCGGCCCAACCTACTCCCTTAACGCAAGCATAGTATTCTACGCTGAAAGCTGGAATCTCAAGTGAGTTCGTGCCAGAACCGTCCCCAATGGCATCTTAGGCTGGATTGATTACACTGACCAGGATGCTGATGGCGCGTTCCACGTCGGGTACGTCCGATACCACCAGGCTGCGCTTGGTGCCGTCCTCGCGCAGGCGGCAGGTGAGCGGGTTCTGGGCGATGTATGCCAGGATGGCGCCGAACGCCTCACTCTCGTAATACGGGCTGTCAGGGTTGCTGACAAAGAACAGGCTCATACGGCCGCCTTTAAGGAATATACGTTCGATGCCCAGTTCGCGGCCCATGCGGCGTAAAGTGACAAGGCGGATAAGCTCCTCGGCAGGCTTTGGAATCTGGCCGAAGCGGTCCTGCAGGCGCTCGCGGAAGCGCTGGATATCGGCCTCACGCTCCATGCTGTCAAGCTCGCGGTAAAGCAGGATGCGCTCGCTGCCGTCAGGCACGAACTGATCCGGGAAGAACATATCCAGATCCGTCTCGACGGTACATTCATCAACAAACATCGAAGCATCGGTAGGAGTACTCCCCTGCTCTTTTGCCTGCTCCTTGAACAGATCCTGGAACTCGTCATTCTTAAGCTCGCGAACGGCCTCCTTGAGAATCTTCTGATAGGTCTCGTAGCCAAGGTCCGCAATGAATCCGCTCTGCTCGGCACCAAGCAGGTTACCGGCGCCGCGGATATCCAGATCCTGCAAAGCCAGCTGTATGCCGCTGCCCAGGTCGCTGAAGCTCTCAATGGCCTGCAGACGGCGGCGTGACTCGTCAGAGAGTGCAGCCAAAGGCGGTGCCAGCAGGTAGCAGAAAGCTTTCCTGTTGGAACGGCCCACGCGTCCGCGCATCTGGTGCAGATCGCTCAGACCAAAGTTCTGGGCCTGGTTGACGATTATGGTATTTGCATTCGGGATGTCAATTCCGTTCTCAATGATTGAGGTAGCCACCAGCACATCGTAATCATAATTGATGAATCCGGTCAGGATCTTCTCAAGTTCATCAGGATCCATCTGTCCATGGCCGATGGCAACGCGGGCATCGGGCACTTCACGCATAACGGTATCGGCCAGGTCCGGCAGTGACGATATGCGGTTGCTTACGATGAACAGCTGTCCGTTGCGGCTCATCTCAAAGTTGACGGCCTCGCGGATGATGTCCGGGCTGTAGACATGAACCTCGGTCTGTATGGGGTAACGGTTGGGGGGCGGAGTCTGTATGACGGAGAGGTCACGGGCACCCATCAGTGAGAACTGCAGGGTACGCGGTATGGGTGTGGCGGTCATTGTGAGCACATCCACGTTGGCGCGCAGCTGCTTGAGCTTCTCCTTGACCGATACGCCGAACTTCTGCTCCTCATCGATAATGAGCAGACCCAGGTCCTTGAACTTGACCTGCTTGCCAATCAGCTTGTGCGTACCTATTATGATGTCTATCTTACCCTCCTTAAGATCCTCAAGAATAGCGGTAACCTTGGCCGCACTGCGTGCACGTGACAGGTACTCTACCCTGCACGGGAACTCTTTCAAGCGCTCGGCAAAGGTCTGATAGTGCTGGAAAGCCAGAATGGTGGTAGGTACAAGTACTGCCACCTGCTTGTTATCGGCCACGGCCTTGAAGGCGGCACGTATGGCAACCTCGGTCTTGCCGAATCCCACATCGCCGCAAACCAGACGGTCCATGGGACGGCTGCTCTCCATATCGGCCTTTACATCCAGTGTGGCCTTGAGCTGATCAGGGGTATCCTCATACATGAAGCTGGCCTCCAACTCGTTCTGCAAGTAACTGTCGGGGCTGTAGGCAAAGCCCTTCTCCTCCAATCGCTTGGCATACAGTTTGATAAGGTCACGCGCAATGTCCTTGATCTTGCCCTTGGTACGCTCCTTGAGGTTCTCCCATGCGCCTGTACCAAGTTTATTTATATGCGGCTCCTCACCCTCCTTTCCCTTGTACTTGGAAACCTTGTGCAGGGCGTGGATGGATACGAACACCACATCGTCATTCTTGTAGATGATCTTGATCTTCTCCTGATATCCGCCGGCCTCGGGCACACGTACCAGACCGCCGAACTTACCCACTCCATGGTCTATGTGCACCACGTAATCACCGATCTGGAACTCCTGCAACTCTTTCAGTGTAAGAGCCACCTTACCATTACGTGCACGCTCGCTCTTGAGGCTGTACTTGTGGTAACGGTCAAATATCTGGTGATCAGTAAAGAAGCAGCATTTGAGCAGTCCGTCAGCATAGCCCTCATGAAGGGTTTTGCCGATGGTCTCGAATGGGATGTTCTCACCGCGCTCGGCAAAAATGGCCTCCAGACGCTCTCCTTGCTTGGGGTTATCGGTCAGGATATAGAGTTTGTAACCCTTCAGCAGATACTCTGTCAGGGTCTGTGATACCAGGTCAAAGTTCTTATGGAAAAGGGGCTGCGGATCAGTGTTGAACTCAATCACCGCACCCGGAACGCCGGTGGGTTTGTTGCCGAACTCAACGGTACGGAACTGCACGGTCTTGTGCAGGAAATCCTCAGTCGTGATAAGATTAGGCAGAGAGGGAGCATCGGCCCCGTCATTATCCTTGCCGGCATCAAGCTGGCGCATACGTGCAGCCAGGCTCTCCTGGTCAGTCACCTCACGGGCAACAGCACCTATACGGTCGGCAGTGAGCAGCATGTCCTTGACAGCCAGCACGGTATCCTCAGGCAGGAAATCCAGCAGCGACACCTGCTCCACCCCTGCTCCGCCGTTCATATCGGGCACAATCACGACACTGTCCTTCTTCTCTGTTGAGAGCTGTGTCTCGACCGAGAACTGGCGTATGCTGTCAATATCGTCGCCAAAGAAATCTATGCGTAACGGGTATTCCGATGAGAACGAGAATACGTCCAGAATACTGCCGCGCAGTGCGAACTGTCCCGGCTCATAGACGTAATCCACTCGGTTGAAACCAAGCTCAAGCAGCAGGTTCTGGAGTTCATCGCGGTCCAGGGTCTCGCCGGTATGCAGCTGAATGGAGCGGTCCTCAAGGCTCTGCTTGGAGACAACGGTCTCGGCAAGGGCATCGGGCGAACTCACAATGACCAGTGTCTGACCGCCCGGCTCAACCGTAGTGATGCGGCTCAGCACCTCAGTGCGCAGTATTCCGCTGGCATCGTCCCTCTGTCCGTACTTGGCGGCACGGCGGTAGGCTGACGGGAAATAGAGCACGTTCTCATCGCCCATGGTCTGCACCATGTCATGGTAGAAATAGGCAGCCTCCTCCTGGTCGTTGAGCACAATCAGAATGCAGCTGTGCCCTGCCTGACGGGCTACTCCGCAAAAGAGCAAGGGGGCCGATGAACAATGAAGACCCTTCAGAAAAATGCTTTTCCCGCTTTTTCCTGAAAGTTCCTTAATCAAAGCCTTGGTCTGGGCCAACCGCCCGTAACCATCACTGAGTTCACTTAAAGTCATTGCTTTTCAGATATCTGCCGCGAAGTTACATATTATTATGAAATCTCGGTAAAAATGACTAAGTTTGCACTACCTAAACACACTTACCAGCAATGAAAACTAGTGACAGCATCGTAATCATTCCCACATATAACGAAAAGGAGAACATAGAGAACATTATCAGGGCCGTAATGGCGCTTGAGGACAACTTCAACATGCTGATAATTGACGACGGTTCGCCCGACGGCACTGCATCCATTGTAAAAGGACTGATGGAAACCGATTTCAAGGACCGCCTCTTCATTGTGGAGCGCTCCGGAAAACTTGGTCTGGGAACTGCATACATCACCGGTTTCAAGTGGTGCATCGAGCGCGGCTACGATTACATCTTTGAGATGGATGCCGATTTCTCACACGCACCGGCCGACCTGCCCCGCCTGCTGAGCGCCTGCCGCGACGAGGGTTACGACGTTGCCATCGGCTCACGTTATGTAAGCGGTGTGAACGTTGTCAACTGGCCTATGGGACGCGTGCTCATGTCATATTTTGCATCCAAGTACGTACATTTCGTTACCGGTCTGCCCGTACATGACACCACCGCCGGATTCAAATGCTACCGCCGCGAGGTGCTCGAGACCATTGAACTGGACAAGATTCACTTCAAGGGTTACGCCTTCCAGATTGAGATGAAATTCACCGCCTACAAGTGCGGCTTCAAGATCAAGGAGGTGCCCGTAATATTCGTGAACCGCGAGCTGGGAACATCTAAGATGAGCGGAGGTATATTCAGCGAGGCCCTCTTCGGCGTCATCCGCCTCAAGATCTCCAGCTGGTTCCGCAAATATCCCCAAAAGAAAACAGCCTGACGCATCATGGGCAGGACACTGATCAAAGACGCTATGGTGGTCAATGAGGGCCAGGTGCAGCGCGCATCGGTCCTGATTGAGAACGACACCATAGCCGGTATCTTTACGTCCGATGCCCCCACGGCCGACACCATAATCGATGCCGCAGGAAAGTGGCTCCTGCCCGGCATAATCGATGACCACGTACATTTCCGTGATCCCGGTCTTACACATAAGGCCGATATGTACACCGAGAGCCTTGCAGCCGCCATGGGCGGTGTGACCACGGTGTTCGACATGCCCAACTGCGTACCCCAGACCGTCACTCTGGAGGCCCTGGATGACAAGTTCAGACACGCCTCTGAGACCTGCCTGGTAAACCACAGTTTCTATCTGGGCGCCACCCACACCAACCTGGACCAGATTGAGAAGATTGACCCTCAAAAGGTCTGCGGAATCAAACTCTTTATGGGCTCCAGCACAGGCGGAATGCTGCTGGACGATGCTGCATCACTCAAGGCGCTGTTCCAGGCCGCCACAGTCCCCGTTGCAGTACACTGTGAGGAGACATCAATCATCAACGCAAACATGGAGCGCTACACCAGCCAGTACGGCAGTGAGCCTCCCGTAAAATACCACCCCCTCATACGCAGTGAGGAGGCGTGCTACGCATCGACCTCAAAGGCGCTTGAGGTGGCCGCAGGCACCAACGTTCACCTGCACATAATGCATCTTACCACCGCCCATGAACTGAACCTGTTCAACAACCATCCGTTGCAGAGCAAGCAGTTCACAGCCGAGGCCTGCCCCGCACACCTCTGGTTCACTGATGCAGACTATGACCACAAGGGCACGCTGATAAAGTGCAATCCCGCCATCAAGACAGCCGCTGACCGTCAGGCACTGCGTCTGGCCCTGACCGACGGCCGCATAGACGTGATAGGCACCGACCATGCTCCGCACCTGCTCTCCGAGAAACAGGGAGGTTGCAAGAGCGCCGCATCGGGCATGCCCGTTCTGCCCTACTCGCTCATATCAATGCTTGAGTTGGCATCGGCCGGCGTAATGCAGATGACCGATGTGGTAAGACTCATGTGCCACAACCCCGCACAGATATTCAGCATAAAGGAGCGCGGATACATACGCCAGGGCTACAAGGCTGACCTGACACTGGTTTCACGCAGCGAGGAGGGCTACAAGGTATCCAATGCCGACGTGCCCAATAAGTGCGGCTGGACACCTTTTGAAGGCGAGTTGTTCCACTGGAAGGTATGCACCACCTGGGTGAACGGCCGCGCCGTCTATAATGAAGGAAAGTTTGATACAGAAATAAAAGGAAAACCCGTAGAATTCAACAGACTATGATCAGAGCACTATACCTTATCTACCAGATTTTCATTGCGCTGCCTCTTATGATTGTGATAACCATCATCGTAGCGCTCACCACAATGATAGGTTCAATCTTCAACGACCGTTTCTGGGGCTACTGGCCCGGAATGATCTGGGGACGCCTGTTCTACCGCGTTTTCTTTATTCCCATCCACGTACACGGCCTTGAGAATATCAAGAAGGGTCAGTCATACGTGATTGCAGCCAACCACCAGAGTTACTGGGACGCATTCCTGATGTACGGATTCCTGGGCGTCAAGTTCAAATGGATGATGAAAAAGGAACTGGGCAAGATCCCGTTCGTAGGCTGGGCATGCTATATGGCCGGTCACATATTCATAGACCGCAGTTCAAGGGTAAGTTCAATGGAGAGCATCCGTAAGGCAGAGTCCAGACTCAAGGACGGAATGTCAGTAATCATATTCCCCGAAGGTACCCGCACCCCCGACGGCAAGATGGGCCGATTCAAACGCGGTGCATTCCTTATCTCACAGGAGCTTCAGCTCCCTATCCTGCCCGTTACCATTGACGGCAACTACGACGTAATGTCACGCCACGCATGGAACGTAACCTGGCATCCGGTTCACATGACGGTACACGAGCCCATCATGCCCCGTACCGATGTAGGAACTACAGAACAGGAGCAGACTCAGGCCATGAATGAGACTGCGCAAAAGGTAAGTGAAATAATCCAGGAGACCCTTGACAAGGGTTATTCGTTACGGGCGTAACCCATACGGCCAATGTAGCCGTGCACGTAAGACTGGCTCAGGAACTTCTCCGGAGCAGCATCCAGAATACGTCTTATTAATGAGGGAACTTCATTTGCAGGGCCAGCGGTCAGCATCATGAACACTCCCACGGCGGCCGGTTCGCCATAGTTATCGGCCATAAAGGAACAGATCATATCCTCACACTCATCTACAACCAGACGGAGCGAATCCTGTATGATTTCCATTCGGCGTGAATCATAACCCTGGCGGGACATCTGGAAACGCTTCTGTGACAGATCCTCGTAGAGGTTGTCAAATACTATCTTCTGCTTGAGGAAACTGTAGAACAGATTATTCTGACGTGTACCTGATACGGTCATCTCAGTAGGAAGCAGTGAAACCTTGGCGTTTCCCTTCTCGATGTAGATGGGAATTATGGGACGGTTGTCCTTGCAGATGAATACAAGTCGGGTCGTATCGGCCGTACCTTTCATCTGGAACTGGCCGTGATTGACCGTGCAGGAATCATACTTGGTGGTACGGTAAGGAAGGAATTCAACGAGTGAGAGCTCACGGCCTTCATATCCCGGCATCTCTACGACACCGTCAATCCTGTAATGGCTTGTACATGACGCAATAGCAAGCATTAAGCCTGCAAAAAACACGATCATTTTCAAGCGTTGTCTGAGCATCTCTAATCCTTTTACGGATTGCAAAATTACAACACAGGAAAAAACGAAAACCCGATTTATTATTCTTTAATGAAATGGAGCCCGTATCCGGCTAAAAGTTGTTAAATGTTTTAGAATCTATTTAGATTCTATTCCAAAATGACAAGAAACTTAACGGGAATGAAACATTTTATCAATCCTGATTTTTGGAGATATGGTCCAGTCTGAAAGCCGTATAAAGCTCGAATATAGCGCCTATTGAAAGTGTCACTATCCAGTTGTTCTTGCGGGTAAGTTCCAGAAGGAAGGAACGCAGCTTTCCGCCCGCGCCCATATCGATCAGAAGACGGTTATGAAGAGGGGCCGAAAACATGAGCACTGCAGTCAGCAAAAGGAACACGGCACCCAGAACCTGCTGAAAACGAAGGCGTTTCACAATCGGATCATCACCCGTATAACGGTCAGAGAACTGCCCTGCAGCGAACATGAGCGAACCCACCAGATAGAAATACGGTGCATACTCCCACCCCGTGATGTATACGGCAGCACCTGCAATAAGCATAACTCCGCCTACTGTGGTGAATGATTCTATAAGTCGGTTTTCCCTGTTCTCCATAAGGTTATTCTTCAATGAACAGATCCTCATCCTCACGGTGCATGTTGTATCTCTCACGGGCTATCCGGTCTATCACCAGACTGTCGTTGTTGAGGTCATTCAGCATCAGCTCGTTCTGGCGTTTCTGTTCGGCACTTTCACGCAGCTGTTCCTGCAGGTCACGGATCTCACGCTTCTGGACCATACGTTTTACAAGACTGTTGTCACTTGCCACAAGTATGACAAGCAGGAACAGCGCAAGCACAATCCAGTATTTGTACTTGCCCAGAAACACTTTGAGTTGAGGCAGGAATCCGTTGTCCATATTACGCTTTCAGTGTTACAAAAGTAGTTCAAAAATTCGGAGTTTCCATTGACGTTTAGCCCGAAAAAAAGAGTATCTTTGAAATCAGTTATGGAAGATTATATAGTATCAGCTAGAAAGTACCGTCCGGTGACATTTGACAGCGTTGTAGGCCAGAAAGCGCTTACCACCACGCTCAAGAACGCCATCAGTTCAGGCAAACTGGCCAACACCTACCTGTTCTGCGGACCCAGGGGCGTAGGTAAGACCACCTGTGCCCGTATTTTCGCCAAGACAATCAACTGCGAGCACCGCGGTCCTGACGGCGAGGCTTGCGGCGAGTGCGAGTCATGCAAGAGTTTCAATGAGGAACTCCGTTCATACAACGTGTTCGAGCTTGATGCCGCCAGCAACAACTCGGTGGACGATATCCGTAACCTGACCGAACAGGTGCGAATCCCGCCCATGAACGGAAAGTACAAGGTCTATATAATCGATGAGGTCCACATGCTCTCACAGGCCGCCTTCAACGCCTTCCTCAAGACGCTGGAGGAGCCGCCCAAGTACGCCATCTTCATCCTGGCCACTACTGAGAAGCATAAGATCATCCCCACCATACTCTCCCGCTGCCAGATCTACGATTTCAGCCGCATAACCAACCAGGACATCATAGGTCACCTGCAGTCCGTAGCCCAGAAAGAGGGTGTTACGGCCGATAAGGAGGCCCTGGCAATCATTGCCGAGAAGTCCGACGGCGGTATGCGTGACGCGCTCTCCATATTCGACCAGGTGGTAAGCTTTACCGGCGGACAGGTAACTTATCAGAAGACCATCGAAAATCTGAATGTCATTGACTATGACTACTACTTCAGACTGACCGATATGTTCCTTGAGAAGCGTATCCCCGATACCATGGTGCTCCTGAACGACATCCTGGCCAAGGGATTTGACGGAAGCCACCTGATAAGCGGACTCATGCTTCACCTGCGCAACCTGCTGGTAAGCCGTGACGCCTGCACCCTGCCCCTTCTGGAGATGAGTGACGAGATGCGTGAGCGCTACAAGGCCCAGGCCGCCAAGTGCTCCCAGAAGTTCCTCTATCGTGCCCTGAAGATCTGCAATGACTGTGATCTGAACTACCGCATCAGCAAGAACAAGCGTCTGCTGGTAGAGCTCACTCTCATACAGGCTGCCCAGGCCGATGAAGACGACGACAGTAGTGGGCGCAAGCCCAAGAGACTACACCCCATTTTCAAAAACATAGCTGCCCGGCAGGCAGCTCCGGCAGCGGCAGAGCCTAAGGCCACCGCCAAGCCGGTTGTAGCGACGCCAGTACCTGAGGTAACACCCCAACCGGCGCGCAAGAAAGTCATGCCCACTCTCAAGGGTGGCAACATCTTCACATCAATCTACGGAAACAAGCCCGCAGGACGTCCAGACCAGCCCCACGGCCGTCAGACGGTACAGGTAATAGACCAGGAGCAGCATCCCGCCAAGCCCTTATCGGCCGATGCACTCCAGAACTGCTGGAATGATTTTGCAGCCAGCCTGCCCCGCCAGGACACGCCGCTCAAGAACCGTATGATCAACTGCCGTCCATCGGTCCAGAGTGACACCGTATTCACGGTAACCGCCGGCAACCCCATGATGGCCGAGGAGATACGTCAGGCCGAGGAGCGCATTATCAGCTTTATCAGGGACAGGTTCAGCAATCCCGCCGTCAAGATGGAGATTGTAGTGGACCAGTCACGCGGCGTGGAACACCTCCTCACCCGCGAGGAGCGTTACGCAAAAATGAAAGTCTCCAATCCCGCCCTCAAAGAACTTGAGGCTGTATTTGGATTGGAACTGAGGTAATTGAGAATTGAGAATTGAAAATTGAAAATTGAAAAATATAAAAAGCCTTCGGAAAAATTCCGGAGGCTTTTTAATGTCGCGGGTTTTACGCAGGTGCTTGAAAAATATCAATTTTCAATTTTCAATTTTCAATTTCTTCACGTAGTCGACACATTCTCTAACCTTAGTCTCAATAAACTTAAAGTCTCCGTTTGCAATTACATCCTTTGGAGTAAGCTGAGAGCCCAGACCCACGCAGGCAACGCCAGCCTTGAACCAAGCCTCAAGACTTGCAGGCTCAGGTGAAACACCACCTGAAGGCATGATCTCTGTCCAGGGGCAAGGACCCTTGATGGCCTTCACGAATGAAGGACCGCCAACCTCAGTACCCGGGAATATCTTGACAATCTCACAGCCAAGCTCCTCGGCGGTATTGATCTCAGTCAGAGTACCGCAGCCGGGAATCCATGCAATCTTGCGGCGGTTGCAGATCTTTGCCATATCGGGATTCAGACTGGGTGAAACTATAAATCCTGCACCAAGCTGGATATAGAGTGCTGCAGTGGCGGGATCACTTACAGAGCCCACACCCATAATCATCTCAGGGCACTCTGTAGCGCACCATTTGTTCACCTCGGCAAACACCTCATGCGCATAGTCACCGCGGTTGGTGAACTCGAATACACGGGCACCGCCCTTATAGCATGCCTTGACTACATTCTTTACAAGTTCTGCATCCTTGTTGTAGAACAGCGGAACAATACCTGTGCTGACAAAAGTGTTAAGCACCTGCAATCTCTTGAATCTGCTCATAGCTCTATTATTTAGCGGGCAACGCGGCCTGATGCATCGCCGCCCATAAGTTTCTCTACTTCACTTACTGTCACACGGTTGTAGTCACCGTAGATGGTGTGCTTGAGGCATGATGCAGCAACTGCAAAATCAAGTGCCTTCTGGTCATTCTCATAAACGCGAAGTCCGTAGATCAGACCGCCCATGAATGAGTCACCGCCGCCTACGCGGTCAACTATATGTGTGATATCGTATTCTCTTGATTTGTAAAGGGTCTTGCCGTCATAAAGCACACCCTTCCACATGTTATGGTTGGCGTTGATTGATCCGCGCAGTGTGGTGATAACCTTCTTGCAGCGCGGGAATCGGGCCATAATCTGCTTTGAAACAGAGAGGTATGCATCGGCATCAACCTTACCGGCCGATACGTCCACGCCCTCGGGCTTGATACCCAGAGCCATCTGTGCATCCTCCTCGTTACCCAGGACAATGTCGGTGCAGGCTACCAGGTCAGGCATTACCTCGCTGGCCTTCTTGCCCCACTTCCAGAGGTTCTTGCGGTAGTTCAGGTCACATGATACGGTGATACCCTTCTCATTGCACTTCTTTACGGCCTCAAGGCAAACCTTTGCAGCGCCCTCAGAGATGGCGGGAGTGATACCGGTCCAGTGGAACCAGCCTGCGCCCTCAAGCACCTTGTCCCAGTCAATCATACCGGGCTCGATCTTTGCGATTGATGAGCCTGCACGGTCGTAGATAACCTTACTGCCACGGCTCACGGCACCTGTCTCAAGGAAATAGATGCCCAGACGGTCGCCACCCAGAACAACGTCGCTTACATCAACGCCGAATCCACGAAGTTCACGCAGGCAGGCAGCTGCTATATCATTATCGGGAACTCTTGTAACAAATGATACGGGGAGACCGTAGTTTGCAAGTGATACGGCCACATTGGCCTCACCTCCACCGTAAGTAGCACTCAGCATATTGCCCTGTCCGAAGCGCTCATAGCCCGGAGTGGCAAGACGAAGCATAACCTCGCCAAAAGTAACTGTCTTATTCATCTCAAAACTTCAAAGTTTTCAGACGACAAAGGTACACAAAGGCTACGAATTTTCAATTTTCAATTTTCAATTTTCAATTGACAAAGAAGAGAACGCCCGCACGGAAACCTATGCCGGTCCTGTCATAGACGAGCGTTGTGGAGAATGCATATTGCTCAGTGATACCGCATTTAAAGTTCAGGGCACCGCGCAGATATCCCTCCCAGCCGCTCACTGCGGTATCCACATGGTCGAACCAGACGCCGGTATAACCTATCTGCGGAGTAACGCGGAAACGCTTAAGCCTGCCAAAGATGATACTGTATCCCGCTGCCCCCTCAAAGGTAACGGTATTGTTTATGCCGATATGCACAATCGTGGTCTGCTCCAGATTGAAATTATTGAAATATGCGCCCCAGGAGTTGCCTACGCCCCACCCTTCGGCGTTCACCCGGCTGTACTCATAGACCAGAGTCGTGTAGAGTTCGCGGCGGTCAAAGAAGTAATGCTGACGCGGGGTCAGACCTGCAGTTACGTGTGACCTGAGCGTTGCCGCAACATCAAATGACATGTAATGGTTAAGGTAACCGTCCATCTCAAAACGGGCGGAGTAATTACCGTCGGGAACATTCTCTATCAGAAGCGGAGTCACACCCTGGAGTATGTCATCTATGAAAACCTTGGCACCCGTGGGATTGGTCTCGAACAGCACTGACCCCACTCCTAATGAGCCCGGCCTTACTCCGAATTCCAACGGTGCACCTTCAGGCACAGCGTACTCCACATGCTGGTAGTTGTCATCGATAATGACAGGCTGCTCCCACTGCGCACGCATCGGACCACAAATACACAGGGCAATTGCGGTACAGGCAAATCGGAAAAATGAACGGGCGTTCATACTCTATTTTGATGTCTATTACCCTAAATGGTTTAATCACAAAAAAGATGGGGAAACCCTCACGGCCTCCCCAACTTTTCGCGAGTTCCACATCACCGGAACTCACTGCGCTTCAGTCCTATTACGGGCTGACATCAAACAAGTATTTTTTTGTCAAACGTTACAACAAAGTTACCGTACGCAGTATTCTGCATACGAACACACAGAGTCAAACTCCAATTCTGTTTTCTGTTTCAGTCATTTTGTCGTACCCGCCCTATCCTCGGGGCTTAAGTATAACTTGGAATTCTGGGCAGGTCTTCTGACTAATCTCCTGTCTCAGGAACCTTCCCGACCCATCGGTCAGTGGCGTTTTTTGCAGTCATGGGAGCGACTGCTCATCCTGAAACGGTATCCGGAGAAATACAGCAGCGGGACTGTCCGGGAATCTCACCCGTGTTCCCTATTAAATCTGACTCAACAGATACCCA
>JAEEGJ010010765.1_pt1 | contig 23605 bp, 16 predicted proteins | sample 8958761 | NCBI WGS metagenome assembly JAEEGJ01 (sample SAMN16246546, study PRJNA631951) | gut metagenome | biome: gut microbiome; feature: rumen; material: RS-attached | host: Bos | place: Iran: Karaj | collected 2018-10 | reverse complement strand
TGGATAGTGAAGAATGGCATCGGGCACCATCTTCGCACCACTCTCGTCATTCAGCACGGCATTGCCTTGTTCGTCGGTGATGGTATGTTGCAAATCGAAGTCGCGCCCCAGCTTCAAACCCTGACTCTCCAGCAGGTTCTTCAGAGTCACTTCGCCCCAGTTGCCCTGTATCTTGTTTCCACCCCGCATCACATTGGTTAGCCGTGTAGCAGTCTCACTGATGCGAGAGGTCTGCTCGCCCATCGCCTTCAGCTGTTCCGACAAAGAGGCCGTCTGCTTGGCAGTCTCGTTGTTGGTGTTGCGAATAGCTTGTTGCAACTGCTCTAGGTTCTGCTTAAGGGGAGCCGTCAGCGTCTGCATCGACTCAGTGTTCTGGGTTTTCAGTTGGTCGCTAGTCTGATTGAGCACACGAGTGGCAAGGTTCTGAAACTGCTCCTGCACCGTGCGCAACTGCTCCTGAAACTGCTCGCGCCGCATCTGCTCGGTCTTCGAGTTATGTTCGCGCTCTGCTTCCACTTGGGTCTGAAGCGATGCCACATCGATGCGTGCTCGCGTCAACTCATCGGCAAGGCTACGGAACTTCTCTTCTGCCTTCTCTGCCGCCTGCGCAAGACTCTCGTTTTTCTTCTCTTCCTGGTCGAGCCGCTGTGCCGTAAGCATCAACGTCGATTCCACGCCTTTCTTCTTCTGGTTTGTCAGCAGGTAAGCAACAACTCCACCAACGACCACACCTATTATTAAATATACTATCTCCATGATTTCAAATGATTCTGGCGACAAAGTTACGAATAAGAAAGGGAAAAGCAAAATAAAAAACCAAGTTTTTCTTTTTATGACAACATTACCAAATTCATTACCGATATGAGCGTCTTTTATAGATGAGGTTGTCACCCAAAAGACATTTGCGGCAACAGCATAATATTGCTATACAAAAAAACAGTGTTGCACATCGGTTGTGCAACACTGCTGAGTCATATACATGCAAGCGGCTTTGCGCTACTGCCAATATGGCATGACCACAAAGGCCAGCCCTTGTTAATCCTCTTTAGATCCGAATAGTTTGTGAATCAATGCACTTAGCCAAGACTGCCTCACCAGTTCTGGCAATTCCTGATCATCACCGATGAGCGAAGCCATCACGATGGCTATATTGTCGGCACCACCGGCATCGAGTGCACAATCGAGCATCTTCTGACAACAAGCCTCGTTTTCCACATACCCGGCTTTGAGTACTTGTTTGATATCGTCATCGGTGCAATAGCCACAAAGACCATCGCTACACAGCAGGACGGTATCGTTGGCCTTCAGTTCGCAACTCACAATGCCTGGCGTAGGATAAGCTTGGAAATCGCCGAGACCACACGTGATAATATTATTGTCGGGATGGTTGAAGGCCTCTTCCTCAGTAATCTCACCGTTATCAATGAGTTCCTGAACCAACGAATGGTCCTTTGTCAGCCGACGCAGGCCGGTAGTAGGCCGATAGACATAGCAGCGACTGTCGCCACACCATGCGATATGAGCGTTTCCATCGTTCAGAATCCAGCAGATGACGATGGTCGTACCCATTCCCTGCGTTTCTGCATCGGTCGCCATACGCTGATTGATGACTTTATCAGCCTCAGCAATGGTTTCCTTCAACAGCGAGGCGATGCCATCGCCTTCTGACGCCAAAGCCTCTTTTGCATTTTCAACAGAGAAGCGTTCCTTCACCGTCTCAATAGCCAGCGATGAGGCCACCTCTCCGGCATTGGCGCCACCCATGCCGTCAGCCACAACTAACAGCGTTCCTAAATCACCCAGTTTCACATACTCTTTCTGACACTCTGCACTCCATTTCTGCAGAGACAAATCGGAACAATAAATGAGAGCATCCTCATTGTTGGTGCGTTCCTTACCAACATCAGTGAGGGCAGATATCTTGATTTTCATACTTACATCAAATTTCAAGTCGTGGTTTCTTAGTTTGCTTAGCGGGCTGAGGCGGAGCAGGCCGTCTCGGTTTCGAGTTGTTCTTAATGACTACATTCTCTCTTCCACCTGATGAACCCGTAGCCTTCGGGGTCGGTTTGGTGTAGGAGACTTCAAAGGGATATTCAGAAAGCGGGCAGCCCGGTTCCTGAATCTGTACGATCACCTGGTTCACGCCTTCGTGCAACCCAGTCACATTACACTTGTAGCGGGTTTCAGAAAGCTTCTCCAGTTTCACTGGCAAAGTGCCAGCTCTCACGCTGACGGTGCTTGGATAGTCTTCCTCGCCCGGCAACTTGTCGGCAGAGACATTGAATGTGAAGAACAGATTACCATTCTTGATGACCGTTTCGACATCCTCAACATCAATATTGAAATACTTATAGTACCATTCTTTGGCTGTGAAAGGAATGATTGAAGAGATAAGGCCATCGTAAGTGACACGGGCCTGATACTCAACGTCTTGCGTCTCATCGCTCAAACCCTCGGGAATCGTCAGGATGACACCATACTGAAGAGAACTGCCAAAGCTGGTAGTCTTGGCTTCACAGGAGGTAACATCGATTTCACATCCCGAATCAGGGTCCATCTCGACAGTTGCAGAAGAAGCGGGAATCGACGATGGCATGTCGAGACGCAGAGTGGTTTCTACTCGCTGATGACGGAAGGGGATGTCATTGCCTCTGTTCATACTGAATTCGAACTTCTCGTCCTCATTCACTTCCAGCATGCCACACTTGCCCTGAACGAAAACGAACGCCTTGTTGTCGAAACAGTCAGGCACCTCACCGAACTGAGGAGGCAGCACCTCCTTATCGTTGATATAGAGTCCATAACTGCCGTTATAGTGACTGACCTCGAGTGTCGTCGTAGGACTCCACTCAGGACGCTCGCGCTGTGTAAAGGCTTTCGTTGCGCCGTCGACGGTCATCTCGATGGGCTGGCATAGCTTGTTAAAATGGAACACGATGCGTTTTCCGTCTCCCTTAGCCGTCAACTCACTGTCAGTACGGTCGATTTGCTTCCAGAAGTCGACAGCCTGACCGTCGACCTGTGCTTGATGCTTCAGATTGGTATCATCCTCTGAGGCAAACACGGGGCGAAGCTCCTGTGTCCTGGTATCGAAGTAATACACTTTCTGGTTGGCAACGAGCACTGCAAGACTATCATCGTTGACCGACGAGACGAAACTGACATCCTCATTGGATATGCGTTGTCCCTTGTAGGAGAACTTGACTGGCTGTCCGTTGCGGTCGAGAAGTAGCTCACAGGGTTTGCTATTCTTTGTTGTTGACTGATAAGCCTCGCATTTCGCATAGCCGTTACAGTAAGGATAACCAGAAACACAGTTCTTGATGGCTCGCCTACCCCGTTTGTCGATGTAGCAATACGAATTGTCGTGCATACTTCTCACAGCCAGGAGTCTTTCAGAAAAATAAGGATACTCATGAACAACCAGCAGGCCGTCAAGTGTGATATACTCACCACGAGTAGAAACAAATCCCAATATCTCAGTGGTGCTTCTTCTGGTGACAAGGGCTACATCGTCCTGAAATGGAAAGAGCGTCTCATTGGTCTTGAAGAGGCGTTTTCCCTCGAAAGACCACAGCGACGTCTCACCTACCGAATCGGTGACCACGAGGTTGGCACCAATCACCTTAAAGATGTTGTCGTAGATGGGAGGGATGAGCCACGATGCAACCTGGGAATAAGCCACGGCCGTCATAGCCATGGTTACCAGTAACAGAAAGATTCTTTTCATATCAAAAGAGAGTTAAATTTCACAATCTTTTCTTCGCCATGCCTCAGCTCAAACATGTTTGGCCTCGGCCGTTTGGCTTCACAAAAAGCAGAGATGAATTAATCGAATGTTTCAAGGCCGCGATTGATCTTCTGCAGCAAGTCGTCGTCTTTGGCGAGTATTGCCCAGTCGCGAGCAATGAAGAGAATTCGTTTTCCTTTTTCGTAGTTGGGTTGATAAATGCCATTGGGCATGACATAATAGCAAGCCAACCGATAAGTAGCATTGGCATTGATGTTTGCATACGCAGAATCGTTGAGTTCCATGATGCGAGTGAAATAGCCTACAGCCTTATTACTATAGAAGTCGGCCTTTGGCAGGCAGTCGTCACTCGTATCAATGCCCAACAGTTTCTTACGTTTCAAAGAAGCGGAATCTGAATACCACCCATAAGTGAACGCCATTTCATAGATGGCAGGGATGTAGTTGGTTCCACTCAGGCTGTCCATCTGCTCCAGACCGAGTTTCAAGGAGTCTGGATTTTCACTGTTCAATCGTCCTAATGCCTGTTCAAAGACTTCCTCAGGGGAGACTTGCATGGCTTGTTGCAACTCGAGATTGCTCTGTTTCTGCGAGAGGAACAAATAGGCAAGGATGCCAATAACGGCAAGGGCCAAGAATGCCAGTACACCAACGAGAACGCCTTTCGACTTAACAGGATACTGACGAGCCTTGGCTGCTTCCATGATTTGCTTGGCCGTAGGACGCTTGGAAGGATCCTTTTGCAAACAAGCATAAATTAGTCTCTGCACATCGGCTGACACACCGGGAAGTTTCGGCATTGCCGTCGCCTCTTCTTCCTGCATCTGTCCACCAGTCTCTCCAAATGGAACCTCACCCGTAAGAATCTCACACAACGTTGCTCCAAATGCCCAAATATCGCTTTCCGGCATGGGATCGATATTCTCCTGGAATCGTTCGGGTGCCATGTAGGCCAACGTGCCACTATGTTCCTCATCATAATAATAGAGGTGATGGTCTCTTCCGAACTTTGCACTGATACCAAAATCGGTGATGGCATAGTTATGATTATCATCGATGAGCACATTTCCAGGTTTGATGTCCTGATGAATGACGGGTGGCGTGTTTGCATGCAGATAAGCCAATCCCGACGCAACATCACCGATGAATTTCCATAATTCTTTGCTATCGGTCATATTACCGATAAGCATCTCTGCCGACCCCTCTTTGCAATAGGGCAGCACCAGATAGGGTGTTTCCTGGTAAATAGAGAAATAGGTGGGATGGATGAGGTTGACGTGATGACAGTTGAAGACTATCTTAAACTCGTCGCGGAACTGCTGTTCACCCTCGATGTCCAAAGCATTTTTCGGACGATAAATCTTGATGGCCACACGAAGTCCCTGCAACTCTTCCACATCCTCATCGGTAAGGGGCTCAGGTTGGAAGAGTCTTTCACGATCATTTACCGTGTTGGCATCCAATGCCAACCACACATCGGCAGTTCCTCCTGCTGTGCTCAACGCACGCAATAGTTTGTAACGACCATCGAAAAGTTCGCTCTTTTGAGCGAGTTGTGCTAAATCAATCATGTTATCACACTATTTTAATTTGATCTTCTCACCTTCTTTCAGTTGGGAGAAAATATCTTTGTTATTCATTTTTGCCAAGCTTGCAAACTTGATGCCAAAATTCTGAGAGATGCCATATAAGGTATCACCCTCGCGCACATGATAGAAATCCTGTGCTCCCGTGAACTTACTTTTCTTCTTAGCAATAAACACGATGTCGCCTTCATGAAAATCCTTCTCACTGGCAACCTCATTGAACTCAAGAAGCTTCTCCTTCGGGATATCATACTTCATTGCGATGCTTGAAAGTGTCATGCCTGGGTAGAGAATCGTGCATCGCACGTCGTTGATATCCACGACGTAGCGCTTCACGGCATTGACGACGACCTCCTCTTCTTCTGACACCTCATCTTCAGCTGCCTGACACGAGGCATCGAAAGTCGCTTTCTGCGTGGCTGTAGCCTTTCGGGTAATTACCACGGTTTTACCAGCCCTTAGCTTCACACCGCCATTGATGTCGTATAGACGATACGAATCGATAAATCCGATGAGAGCTGACGCATAGGTAGTAGCCGTAGCATAGCCTGCCTTCTGCAAACCGATGGCCCAGCCACGATAATCGTAGACACTCTTAGAGAAAAGGCTGCGGTAGCGACTATTGTTCTTGAGGAACAACGAGTGGTCGCGGAAAGACTCGGCAGCCGTGCTATACACTCTGAAGCGGCTTTTGTTGGGTTCATCATCCCAAGCCTGATAGATAGGGCCCGTCCAACCACCGAATGCCTTAATGCCAAAGTGGTTGTTAGCATTGCGTGTTAGTCCACTCTTTCCTGCTCCCGATTCGAGTATTCCCTGTGCCAGCGTAATGGTGGCAGGCACACCGTATTTCTTCTCTTGGTCGAGTGCAATGTCTTTGTATTTGTTGATGTAGTTAAGGATGTCAGAAGACGACTGGGCTATCGATGCTGTTGCTGCAAAGATTGCCATTACGAACAAGAGCAGGAGCCGCTTGCTCAAACTCTCGAAAGCCAGCGTCGGCCGTTCCAGCAACTGATAGTCGTAAGATGCATCAATACTGCTTTGCGAAGCACGCTGACTCCATCGGTAAACATCATCAATCTTCATTTCCGTAAAACTGTCAAGTTCTCCTGTTGGACTAAGGTACACCCATTGCTGAAAACTACTAACAGCATCTTTTGTATCATCATCCAACAATCCCGTTTCGTCGATCACGTCCCATGTGCAATGCAGAAACGTGGTGATGGCATTCAGTTTGTGCTGAATATCATGCAACCTTCTAGTATCGTAGGTAGTCAACTTCGGATAGATAGGGTTCTCGCTATTATAATCCATGTCAATCCTCCAAGTTTTTCAGTGTAACGATGATAGGCATGGAGATGCAAGACTTATTTCGTATGCGTTGCTGCATCAAAGTATCGAACGACATCTGAACAGCATGCTCGTAATTGTTGCGATCCTTGAAAGAGATATCAATGTAAATCCCTCGTTGCAAGCCCCTTTCTCCACCAGAACCCTCAACACTGATGTTGATAAAGATTCTGTTGAACTCCTCCCGACCATATTCGGCCATGATCTCTTTTCGCAGGAAAGCTTCGATATCCATGCGAGTAAAGAGTCGGTCATTGGTCAAGGAGTAATAGCGCAGCAACTCGTAGCGTTCGTCGGCAGAAGCTTTGTCGGCTCCACCCATGCCCGAAACAATCACAGATGCTTTCTGGTCGACACCTGGCAGGTTCTTGCACTCTATCAAATCGCCCACTCGCGGTGTATTGCCCGAAAAGCCTTTTGTGGTGATGAAGCGTATGCTCGTGTTTGTCGTAGCAGAAGAGTTGTTCATTTTCTTCATGACATAGGTACCACTGTCATACTTGAACTGCTGATTCTGTACGCCCACGCTCTTACCTAACTTATTGATGGTTTCACGCAACTTTTTCAGTACCTCACCATCCTTAATGCCATTATACTCAATGAAGGCATAATAGTCATCGATAAACCGGTTATAAAGGTTACGCACATCGCGATAGAGATCACCATTGTTATAGCAATTAGCTTCGAAATCACGAACCAAGATATCATCACGATTCATAGAGAAGCCTTGCCGGTTGGAAGCCGTACTGGTTTCCAGAATATCCAAGAAGAACGAATTGTCGTCTCCCTGCAACTTAGCAACCGGCTGAGCCTGAGTCAGCATGACGGTGTTCACATCGATATTCGTCACTGGCAGCACTCCCAGCATCACTGAGCAATCGTCGGGAACAACATAACCTTCCGGAAAATCGAGACGAAGCCAGATGGTGTTTTGCTTGAAGAGATCGAGCGTCTCATTCTCCAGCCACTGCTGGAACACACGAGGATAGGCACGAGGCTTATACATATCCCTGTCCTTGGTGTCATCGGTCAGATAAAGCAGTGCGGAATTAGACATGTTGAGAAGGCTCTCTTTCCAGTTCTCTACAAATGAGAAGAAATTACCCGACACCTGTTGGGAGTCGAAGGGATCAGCCATTTCAATCTTCTCCAATTCCGACATCGGAGCAAAATCGATCTCAGTGCAGTCGGCACCCACATAGACATGTTCCGGCACAACGCCATTAGTACCACGTAGCATCAAGGAAAGTCCTTTCAGACAGTTCACCTCCAACGGAGATATGATGCCGACCCAGAGTCGATTCGTCCGATCAAGATTCACACTCGCTGTACCTCCCGGATAACGCATCAGCCGATGATTCAGCAGATACATTCCGCTATGGGGCAACAACGTGGTGTTGAAGATGGGGATAAAATTCAACTGTTCATCCTTTGCCGGCGATTTATAAACGAACGATGCACCCGACTCCACAAAATATAGATTATCATTGTCTGCTTTCAGAGTGGGTTTTACCAGGCAGATAGCCGGCATGGCATTTACGTTCTTGCGCGGAATAAAGTCGGTGCAGAAACGCTCCACAATACGCTGCAGCGTTCCATCGACATAATCCTGTATCTTGGAAGTTTCGCTCACCAAAGCCACAAGCATAATCTTCGCCATCGGGTCGAGTTGATAAATGTCGACCGCCTCAGGCAATATCTGCTGCATAGTTTCTATGGCCTCGTTGATTCTTTTCTCTAAATCTACATCCATGTTTGATTATATTTGTCGTTTTACCGTAGGCTCCACCAGGAATACCACGACTTTGCGATAAGGGCGAAGGACGCCTAACCCATCGTCGATGCCACCTTCAACAATCACATTCACCACATACTTCGATGCCACTCGCCGCCGACGACGCTGCTTTTGTGCAGCGGCATCAAGCTCGATACTCACCACGACATTCTTCAGCATCGGCTCGTAGGTAGCCAGACTTTGCTTAATGCTATCCTCACACTCCTTCTTGGTGATTTCGTTATAGAGGCTGCCGGATGATTTCGTACCTTGGCTGGCATTAAACTCTCGGTAATGCACATTCGAGAACTCATGATTCCAATACTCAAAGCCAAAATCGGGGTCGGCCTCAAAGTCGCCACGGGGAGTGAAGACGATGAGTTCAACCAGATTGTCGAGCATCTGCAGGCGGTCCTCAATATCGCGCCTGATCTTTGTACCCGAATCTGCGAACTGTAATGGTGTGCTAACGAATCTCATATTTGTTTACCATCCCAGAAACGACGGGGATCTGGCTTGGGAGGTTCTGGTTTGGGTTTTGGTGCAGGTGCGGGCGGCTCCTCTTGCTTCAGCAAACTGAACTTGTCTATTTTCTCATTAATAGCATAGCACATGCCCAATCCTTGCTTTGTACGAAGATAGGCTATACGATAGTTGAAGGGACATCTGGAATAATTTCTGAAGACATCAGCCTCTTCCAAAGAGAGAACCTGGTCGAGATCGCACGCACATGTGAAGGCTGCAACTACACGTTGTACGCACGAGAGCAGTTGCTGTGGCGTCATGACATCCTGCTCAGTACTGGCAGTAATCAGCATCTGCTGAACCACTGGCCAATAAATGCTGATAGCATCATGTGCACCAGTATCAAGCTGTTTGCTGGACTTTTCATCTATGCTGCGCATCAGCGAGATGAATTGTCCGTGAAGCTCCATGAACTTGTTGTGAGCAGAGATGCATAAGCAGGGAGGTACGAAGTTTACATTGTCTTCCCGCCATCCATCATCATAGACAATGCGGCCGATAGGTACAGAATGGCTGTCAATGGCCTTGTCTGGTCCAATCAGAGCAAATGTATAGTTGGGCTCCATGCGCTCTTCGGCACTCTCCTTCCAGCTGTCAGGATCTGCAATGATAATCAAGAAGTATTCCTTTGCATCTTCGTTGTTTGGAATCTGGACACGCGTGTCAAACGTATTGGAGTATTGAGTGTCAAATTGGACATCAATAATATCGCCAGAACCTGTAACGGCCAAACACGACAATGCCTCAACCTCAACAAATCCTCTGGTGATGCTCAACGATAACTGAAACGGGCGGGTAGGTGTGAAAAGACCGAAACGGCCACCTGCAGCCACGGCAACAGCCTGACCAACTGATTCCGCCATATATTTATCGGCGGCGAGCAGCACCTCATCGGTGAGGCGCATGCCTTTCTTCCAATTGATTCTCTTCGACATAATTTATGTATTATATATTTGTATTATAATTAAGATAGTTGTAGATTTTCTCATCATTTAAACGCAGCGGCGGATAATCTTGAGTGATATGGAACACCAACTCGTCTTCAACAAAAAGGAAATAGTCGCGAAGAAATACACGCAGTTCTTCCATCTCATCAATAAACGTCAGAAATTTCTCGTTGCATTCTTCGTCCGACCAATAACTGATGCTAAAGACCGTGACTTTCTCATTATAGCTGTCACCCACATAACTGTCACCCAAAACAGCATCGACCTGGTTATCATAGCGAGGATGCTCATCTCTGAATTTGCCCACTGCCTGTTTGACTTCAACCCGGAGGCCCTCTTCGAGTAATACCTTTCGGAGTAAGAAGGTAAGCAAGGAGCGATTGCCACGGATATACTTGCACTGAGGCAAGAAAGGAACAAACTGACAGATAAACCGATTTGCACGTTGCTTCTCTGTCAGCCGGTCGCCAAGAACCTGCTGCATGACTACATCGCCACGAGTGAATTCTTCGATTTGTTTCCTAACATTTGCCCGCAGATGGAAGAGTAATACGTCAATGGGAGAGAAAAACCTGAAAGCATCAGTAGCCTCCTGCTCCTGCTTGTCTACTTCGTCATGAAAGGCTTCACTCTCATTGTTGACGGGCAGGTTGTCGAAACGGTCGATGGGATGGAACATGTACTCCGGCAACGAGTTGTAAACACTCATACGGCCAAGAGTGGCATGAACGGCATCTTTGTCGACCATATCTTCCACTTCAATAATATCGCGATAGGAATTGCGTTTATGCAATCCTTGGAACGATATTCTGAACTTTCCTTCCGGAAAGTAGTTCAGGAGCAGTTCTGCATTGATGTCAGGTGGTAGAGAATAGGGCATGATTATTGACAATAGCTTTAATAACGATCAGCCGAGAGTTCCACATAGGATACTCCATTCTCAGTGGATACCTGAAGGACGTCGAATGCGGGAATACCAATTTGCTGAAGTGTCATCGTCTTGTATGGGAAACTACCATCGATATTCTCATAGAAGTGTTTGTGAATGAGGGTTCGATAGCTGAGTTGGCGCAGTTCCTTATTCTTCTTGATGTAGTTATCAAGTTTCGATTCAGGAATCATTACCTCGAACTCCTTCTGTGGATAATCGGTAGCAATCACGTCAATGAACTTATTATTACACATGTTTATCTCCACATTCTCCACATTCAGCATCTTCTTTAACGCTTCCAGGACATTTCCAACTGTCATCGATGCAGATAGTTCTTCGGCAGCAATGACACCAGTCCATTGCTCATGAGCAGCACAGGTGTTCTTCCATGATGAAATCTTATAAATATTCATCGCGTTCGTCATACCCTCATACCTAAGCATTCTGCCTTGAAGTGTCTTGAATGGAGTTACTTCACCCTTGTCATTACCTTCGTCAGGATTTTCAATATGAATAATCTTCATAGCCTCCTGAACTTGTAAAGCACCAACGATAGAGGCACTGATTGGCGTGGTAGCTACACGGCCTTTCGCCGTTTGGGAACGCACTACATCAGCGCATCCGGTACGGAGCATGATGTGATTGAACTCATCGCGCGACAGACCGCACTCATAGCAATTCACGCCAGGAACATAAACCTTCACGACTCCAGTCAGATTCTCGATACTGCCATCGATCCAACTCTTGCCGGCACGCATGCAAAGACGATTCAGTTGATAACGAGCAATACGACTATCAAGACAACCTATCACCACATCAACAGAGCGATACAATCCGAAGCCTACGTCAGAGAAGAGATTGCCAACGATGGGTACCACTTCTATCTGCGGGTTTATCTCGCTGGCACGTTTAGCAACAATCTCTGCCTTATAAGCATGATTGTAAGCATCTTCTTCACGGAAGAGCACCGAGCGGGTAAGGTTTGACAGTTCAATCTTGTCAAAATCAACCACATAGATGTGACCGACGCCAAAAAGTGCCAAATTCTTTACCACCTCATTACCAAGTGCTCCACAACCGGCAACGAGAACGCGGGCATTCTTAACCCTGTCTTTTTTGAACCAAGAGAGTAGCGTGAACACGCCCTCTCCCCATTCATATTTTTCCTTTTCCATGCCTGATCAAGATTCTACATACTCGAAAGTTGTATCTCCGATAGAGAACGTGTCGCCATTACTAAGAACCACCTGCTTGTTGGCGGGCAAAGTAGTACGGACATTGAACACGACACCTTCTGCAAGAGGACTCAACATAGGCAGCGAGCGAGCCTTGTCGATATATAATTGCACATGCTTGTCGGCCACCTTGTTGGCTTTCTCCCAGTTCATCTGGATTTCACACTCATTGGTTTTACCAATGGTTACCTTGTTTCCACCACCTGTAGCATTCATCCATTTATGGATAGGAATGCGCTGGCCAGCCTTCATTCCGTTCTTGATAACGAGGAAGTAACGCTCAGCAAGCATACGAACCGTTACCAGTGATGCTCCAAGGCCGCCACCATAGATGATGAAGTCGAGCAACATGTTCAACCATCCCATATTAGAACTGATGACACCTCCAAAGTACAAGACAATGAAACCAATTATTGCAGCAATGCCTCCACCGATGAGAGCACTCTTTGTCGGGATTGAGGACTTAATGGTTAGACTCAGCACCATACATATTGAGAACAGTATGTAAGCCGGGAGCGAGCAATACCAAGGAACATAAGTCGTACCAACAGCCGAAAGCAATAGGCAGAAAAGAATGCCACCCACTAACATTGCCAGGAATCCAATCAGACCAGACAATAGCGAAAGGCCGAATATCTTCATGTAGACTTTTGCATCCTTTTTCCTATACTCGTCATTATAACGGAATACCAGTGAGAGGAAGAATCCCAGCAACAAGCCAACTGTCAGCAGAGCTGAAACTTTCGCTCCGCAGTCAGTAAGCATACCAGCTTTCAGATCATCGTTGAGGTAGAAGGTATTGGCAATCGCCTTACCCAGTCCACTAAACATTCCACGACCCGTCAGTTCGAAAACGATCCAGCTAACCAAACCAGCTACGACACCAGCCAAAGTCTGATAAGTATCGCGCAGCGATGCCGGACTGAACATTTCCTTGGTGTCAATATGAGCTTGTATTCCTTCCTTACAGTTCTGACCATATTCCACGCACTTGTAGCCATTCTGTTGCCAGCAGCCCACATGCATGATATGCTTACATCTCATCACAACCATCTGTCCTGGCTGAATGTCCTGACGGCAATAGTGACATATGCGGCGTGTGACACCCTCTTCTGGCTGATAGGGCTTATAGTATTTCGAAGCAAATCTCTTCGAATTAATAAACGGAATGAGCACCTTCATGATAAAGAAGAAGAAGGCAAATGTCAACAATGCCACCAGAAGGGCCACCAAGAACTTGGTGATTGAGTCACCTGTGCTTTCTTCATGAACGGGCCAAGGTGTTTCAGCAGAACCTATAGAATACTCACCTGTACCGGCTTCATTGCCTTTCCACTCTGCAACATATTCTACACGACCAGTGTAAGCCTTATTCTCTGTTGCCTTATAGGTGAATGCGAAATCGTACATGGCATCCTTCACCACCTCTTGGAAATTGCTAAGTACATTGCTGATATCTGCCGACGGACGATAGGCACCCTGGCGATCTACAAGTACCTGGCCTTCAGCATCTCGCGGAGCTGAAACGCCCTGCAGCGTGAGCTCAACATTTTCGTCGACACCCTCTCCTGTATAATAGAAAGCAAACACCTTCGGTACCAGATGAGCAGCATTTGACTGATAATCGGTAACCTCGACAAACGAGATCTGCTCATCCTCTGGACGCATATTACCCTCGGTAAAAATGAAAAGCAGATTCTTGTCTTTTGCCTGCATGGCCCGCTTGTTGATGCTTACGTTCTTAACATAACCACCCTTTGTACGCACAGCATCTTCCAATTCAGCTTTTTCATTGCTGAACTCAACTAATTTTGAATAAAGGGCACCATAGAAGAATTTCTTGTCAGAATGGTTCATGAACTTGTCCTTGACACCAGCCAGGTTCTTTTTCGTAACCAACTGACTAGAACTCACATCCTCACCAAAGAACGACAAGAACACACAACTATCGGGCGCACTTTCAACCAGTTTGCAGAATGCCTCATAGATTTGCCCCTTTCCTGCCTCAGGAATACTGAGGTCTACAAGCACCGAGATGGTGAAGTCGCTTGGAATACGCTGACCGGAGCTCAATGAGGTAATCTGACGACAATCCAAAGGAATGGCCACACCATCCTCATTGATGACCAAATGTTTCTCCAGCTGACTGGCAGTGACATCATTGCAAGGTTTGCCGTTGCTGTCGAGAATCTTTAAAAACAGCGTCACACTATCCTTGCCTGCGCCATATTCGTACTTCTTATCACAAAATTGTACTTTTGAAACATCTTGTGCACTGGCATTCAATGCAAATGCCACTAAGACTATTAATGCTAAAATATTCCGCTTCATATCTTATCTATTGTTTTTAGTCCATAATTTCAAGTCTTCAAGCTTCTGCGAGCCATAATAGCTTTCATAGCTACACAGATCGTCAGCCATAACAGGAATAGATGTCAGAACACCATCATTGGGTGTGTAGACCAAAACGAACTTAAACTGACCTACCTTCTCGCCAACTACCTTTCGCACCGAAGGAATACTGAGGTGAGGAGCTACAACGAAGCATCCAACACTTTCCATGTTCTCTTCCTTTTCCTTGTTCGAAAGGCGCTCTGCAACAAACTCTGTCAGCTGATCCTTCGTCTTGGCATGTCCGTGGATAAAGCCAGCAATTCCATTCGTCTGATTACTCAACGACATACAAAGATCGACAATCGTGTCACGACTCAGATTGATACCGAAACAAGCAGTGGTATGCTCTTTCGACTCAGCTAACGTATTAAAATAAGGAGTATCAGTTTCAGTTGGAGTCTCGTCACTTACTTCATATTCGCTATCAACACTCTTCTGTGCCCATTCATACCACTCTACCAGCGAATACAGTTTCTTCAAGTCATTTCTTGTATTCAAAGTCATATCGCGGTGATAAGTGAACACACCCGTTTCCATGGTAGGAGTCAAGGTGTCAACAACAAGAGCTGTGAGGAATTTTGGATGTTGCGGATGCTTCAACTGGTCCTGAACATTGCTGTCGGCATTACTGAAGAACACGGTGAGACCAGGATGTGAGTGTATCCAACATGTCAAATCGTATTGCAGGTTGGTTTCGCGGCGCAGCTTACGTAACAGTTCAAGAACCTTTAGTTTGATCTTTCCCCCGAAATTCAGTTCATACTCATCAAATACAGCATCATCGCCAGGCAATACAATCTGCTCCAAAGAGACATAGTACTCACTATTTTCAGCATCATATACCCAACGACCCAGCACCATGCAACCGAATTCACGGGCATTGTCAGGATCTTCCACATCCGGCAGATACATGTTGAAGATATCGACCAGACAAGAGTCCTTGATATACATACGGCGTACGGCCGACTCATAACAGCAGTCTTCCAGATTGATCTTCATATAATGAGGATTGTCGATCACATCTTCTAAACTCTGCTTCTTCAGAATCGTAGCCGTTTTACGACGCACCACAATGCCCGCTTCACCGCTACCAGTATTGGCCGAACCCCTGTTTACATTCGTGGGTTTGGCAACCGGGGCAGGTTTACTCTTTCTCTTTCTCGTAGCACTCACGATAGCCCAAATCAGCAACAGGGCAACAATGGCACCAACAATTCCAAGTATAGCGTTCATAGGCAAACCGCCCAACTGGTTTTCCGGCTTAGCATTCATTTCTCTCTCTAACTGATTCAGGCTTGTTTCCAGTCTGACCAATTTGTCGTAGACAATGTTCTCCAAGCTGTCGCGGCAGGCTGTAGAATCGGTAATCTGCTTGCCGCTGTATTGCATCATAAACTGGTCGATAAGATTCCCTACTTCATCCTTTTGCTTGGTTAGTTCATCCTTCTGAGAAGAAACGAATTCCGTCAGATGGTTGTCCTCGATGTAGGCATCTCGATCTTTCCAGTTTTGGAGTTTTTCAATGTGAGCCGTCACTTCATCATTGAGCGACTGGATAGTCGCTTCATTGAAGTATGGTATGTCTTCCACATACTGCTGAAAGTTGCCAATTACCTCTTCCATGGTAACGGGTCTCGGCACATAACTATTACTGTAATAGTTTCGGTATTTTTTCTGTGCCTCTAATTGTATACTGGTGGCAAGCAATAGGACCACCAGGGTTACTAATACTTTAATTCTTTGCATCATAAGGTCAGATTATCCTAATGTTACTGTTTTTTTGATGGTGTATCGCCAGACTTCTTCACTTTCTGCATACGCTTATACTTTGTAGGAATCTGGTCGTTCAACGACGGCTTGCGCCCAGGAGTAATCGTAATCTTTGGCTCTGCATCCGTGCCAGCAGCAGCTTCTGTTCCTGCCACTTGTCCCTTTCTACCGGCTAAAATGCTACGCAGACGTTCCTTTGCAGCCTTACTCTCTTCTGACATTGGTCTTCCAGAAGACAGACCTGGCTGTGTTGGCTGTGCAGCTTGTGCAGGTTGTGCAGGCTGTTCTGCTTGTGGGGATTGTTTACCCATAACAGACTGTCGCATTTGGTTGGTAGCTTGGTTGAGCTGCTGATTAGCCTTCTGAACCTGGCTGTTAATCTGCTGTTGCATCTCCAGTTGGGCTTTCTGCTGCATTTGCTTACCCATCTGTTCCAACGGGCCAGGCATTCCCTGGAGTGGGTTTCCCATCTGAGCCATGGGATTTGCCTTGTTTGCCATGTCCTGAATATTCCTCATCATCTGCTGTTGCATTTGTTGCTGCATCTTCTGCATTTTGTTATTCTTGATGCCTTGCAACACTTGCTTTCCACCCATGAACAAAGCAAACAAACCACCCAAACCACCAATAAGCCACATCATGTTTTTCTTATCCTTGCTAGCTTCGTTAGCTTGAGCAGCCTGAATAGAATCCTGACGGGCCTGAGCTGCTTGAGCTGCCGCTGCTGCCTGAGCGGCAGCGGCTTGTTGGCCAGCTTCACTCTCTTGCTCCAATTGCTGTTTCTTGTCATCGTAGGCAGCAAGCACATCGTTGATTTGCTTTGTCACTGCCTCATCGGTAACTTTGAAACGCAATTCACGCAACATTGATGCTTCGTGGGTCAGTTCTTCAGCAAACGGAACTTTAGTGGCCTTCTCCAACATCTGTCTCAATGAGTTAACGCGAATCATAGCCTCATCAACAGGCGAAACGCCCTCATCAACCAGTTCCTCGGTTGAGATAACTACTTCACCTTGCTGACCTTGGCTCCCAGCACCAGCACTAGAGTTTGCACTGCCACCACCTCCAGAAGCCTTGCTTGTTGCTTTGGCCTTGATCTTCAACACACCACACTGAGCAAACACTTTGTAATGGCGCTTTCCCTCATAGTGAGCTAAATAAAGAGGTATTGAGAGTTCTGATTTGTCAGATGCAACACTGAACTGAAGAGAAGGATTATCTTTCAGCAGATAATAACCGTCGGAAGAAGAATTGTAATGAACATCCGACGGAACCATGAAGGCAGAAGTAGCCATACCGTCGAACTTCACGTCGCGGTAATTGCCAGTACGATCGAAGATGACAACTGCCACTTCGTCCAACTTCTTAAACTTCTTCAGGTTGCCCTCACTTAATTTCTTCTGCACATTGCTAAACCGTATACCTAGTTGGTCACCACTCAGAGTCTGGTTGTAACTAACTATGATACGGTCGCCCTGTGCGGAAAAAAGTGTGTCCTTGATTTCCTTTGCAGAAACATCTACACTCCATGCCAGTAGCAAGAAGAGGGACGCACCACAATACTTCATCCACCAGTTTATCATAGACTATTGATACGATTGTAGCGTTCTACGATCTTACTCTTATAATCGCCACCTTTCCTCCATTGCGCAGCATGCTTGCTACACTTGGTGTCGGTACAGCAGTTATAGAGTGCATTCACTTGTGACATTACTTTAGCCTTTGCGGCCTTGCGGTCACTGCTGCTATAAATCTTCTTGTAAAGATCATCAAGCCTGTGATATATCTGCTGAAGCGATAACCCGCAATAGCTGCACCGATGTCCACTGGCAACAGGTGCTTTATGTCTGCCACAATCGCGTTCAACAAACTCTACACCATCCAGTTTCGACTTCAATTCCGCAAAACGGCGATAACCAGCATCATCGCTACTCCATCCATGAGAACTGATTATTTCATCAATCTTGCCCTTCATGGCATCAATGCGATTCTGATAGTCTTCTTTCTGCTTGTCAGCTGACGTGCGATGACTCTTGTTTGGGCAGATACCAGTATTTGTTATTTCCCGTATCAGCTGTTCACACTCGGTGTTCATCTGAATATACTCGGCACTGGGTTTCAATTCTGCCTCAATATCGAGTTCTATCACCTGCTTCTCCAACAGAATCAACGTCTTACTGCCTTTATACTTAGCGATGTAGACTGGCAGAGTGACCTTCTTGGTTGTCTCGTTCTCGACTCGCACTGAAGGTAACGACTGCTTGTCAGACGGACGCAATTGCATGACACGGCTCAACTGCTCACTGCATGGGTCAGTAATGCGCTTACCTTTTGTTCCACCGAAAGTTTTGTCAAACTTCATTTTCGGTGAGAACTTCTTCACTTGCTTCTCTGTGTAGGAACGGTCGAACAGTATTAACACCTTTGATTCACTTAAATTCTCCATCTCGATGCTCACCTCGCCTACACCATCATCAACCTCTTTCAAGTTGACAAAGATGTTGCAATATGACAAGCTAATCATTTCCTTGTCATGGTCGCTGCTCAACGCGACTTTTTTTTGTTCGTCTGCCATGACAACAGTTGCTATAAGGCAAAGCAACAGACTGGTCAATATATTTCTCATAGTTGTTTTTATTTCATTATATACTCAATGAACGACGTCTCTTTGGCGCTTGTGGCTCCTCACTTGGCTCTATGCTTGGCTCAACAGGTTTTGGAGCCGACGGCTCAGGCTTGTCTTGGGCAAATTTAACCCACCCATTAGGCTCGCCTTCCTCTCGTACCCATTCTGCCACACCTTGATCCTCCGGATATGGATAGGAGTTCTGGGCATGATACATTTGGTACTTCAGATAACGTTCAACACGCAACACAAGGTCTTTGATAGAGGCAAGCACACCCATTTCCTTGATTGTAAGACACACATGTCCCTTGAAACTACCCGAATAACGGATATTTGGATGCCATATGTCGGTAATGAATGTGAAGATAGGATTCCCGTCAGCCGACGGATAGTTATTGGGGAGTACCACGCTCATTTTATGCAGGTCGCCAAAGATAGGCTTACGTGGTTTCTCTTCTCCTTCCACCCCTATTATACTTTTGCAGCGGTACAATATTTCAAATTCTGTGGGGAGTCCTGTTACTGTCTTCCTTCTTATGATATACGACAATGAAGGCTTAAACGGATTTGCACTCTCTCTCTTGCGTTTTTCACAAAGAGCATCCAATTCCTTCCATTCCCGGAACAGACGAGCATCGCGACCCTTCAATTTCTTTTCGTCAATTTTATTGATTGCTGGATTCATTTCTTTCTGGTATTCAAGTTAATCAAATCTATGCTCAATCTATCCTGCGATAGGTACAGAAATGAGATGTAAATGATCAAGTGGCTGGATATCATAGTCTATCAATGCCATCTCACGACCATCTTCATCCTCAAACTCCAACACTGCCGGTTCCTCGTCACCATCCATTAATTTGCCCAGCAAGTATTGGATGGGGTTTCCTCCATTATCCATCTTCGGAAGTTCGAAAACTTGAATAATACTGTCAATCTGCTCACGGACAGTCTTGTTCGGATCGCTTACTTTTACTTCAATTTCGTCGTATGCTGTACCATCAATAGTAAGCAGGACGATAAACTCATCTTGATAAAATTCCTGGTCGTTCATAGTTGTTTCTGTTTTTATTTCGTTATTATGTGATTTTTAATAGTTAGTATATTTACTGAAAGGATCTTCTTCTTTCTTTTTCTTTTCTTTTTCCTTCTTTTTCTTGTCATTATTATAGTCATTTATTGCATTTTCACTGGTTTCAGCAATGTAGTCCTTATACCACATGTCATCAACAAATGTCCTGTCTTTCATTTCTTCAGCAACCTTTTCTGCCTTATCGGCAGCTTCCTCCGTCTTTGCAGCATTTGCCTTTGCTTTCTGCGCATCAGTAGCTGCCTTATCAGCTTTAGCCTTCGCTGCTTGGGCTTCCGCCAACTTCTGGTCGGCTTTTTCCTTCTCGACTTTGGCGTTGCTGACGTTTACGTCTGCATCTTGTTTGGCTTTGCTTGCATTTGTATAATTGCTGTCAGCAATAGCTTTATCGGCTGTTGCCGATGATACATCCATATTCGCTTCAGCTTGGTCAACCTTGGCTTGGCTATACTCCAAATCTGCTTCTTGTTTCTTTGAGGAAGAATCACCGGCATCGGCCTTGCTTTTCGCTTTCTCGGCAGTGTCAACCTTGGCGTCAGCGTCTGCTTTCGCTTTGTTGGCGTTGTCTAAATTCTTCTGAGCCTCTTTGCTTGCACTTTGTGCCTCTTTCATGTCGTTTTTGGCTGCTTTTTGTGCATCTTTTGCTCCATCAAGATTTGATTTGGCTATTGCTTGCTCGCCCTTTGCCACATCAACATCAACTTGTGCTGCATTTTTGTTCACCTGAGCAATGTTAACATCTACATCAGAAGGAATATTGCTCATGTTCTTTCTGGCCTGGTTTACGTCAATGTTTGAAAGGCCTTTTGCCATGCTTTTATTAAGCGCTTTAACCTTTCCTGTTCCGGCTACCGTACCCAAGACACCTATTGCAGCGTCGGCACCAGTTGAGATGCCTTCTCCATACTTCTCTTGTGAGATAGATACAGAAGCATCTACGATATTGGCTGCCGCTTCTCCTGCTCCGGTCACGGTGTTTCCCACTTTTCCAATCTTGCCAATGGTACCAGCTTGGTTCAACTTGCTTGTTACTTGTGCTATCTTGCCTCCGATTTCTGCTATTTTGGCTATTCTGGAAGCGATGGCAGCTTTTTGCGCCAGATTGGCAATAGCCGCAATGCCTTTTGAACCCAAGCCAGCCAAAGGACCCAATGCGCCCAGTACGTTGGCCACCAACTGTGCATTACCTTGCAGTGTCGTAATCCAATCGGGCCCCATAAAACCGTTGTAGGTATTAGGAGCAAGTCCTTGTCCGCAATGCTTTATGTCTATAGTTCCGATTCCCCAACAGCAGCTCACACTGTTTTTGGTTACAATCGGTACTTTGCCGAGAAGGTTCTTCGTGAAAGGCACCCATGGGGTAGGAGCCATTGTCGCTCCGCATGGCATCGGGACAAGTGTGAATTTACCTGCGGCCGCGGCGGTGGCGGCAGCTGTGGCTACTGCAACGGCAGGATTGAGTAGGTTGAAACACATGCCAAAACTGGGAATGTTTACTATCGGCAAGCAGTCTTTTATCGTTGCAACGTTGCCCATTGTCTTCCCTATGCTGCATCGGTTGACAGGTATGACGAGCAATTGTCCGAAGGTAGCACCCCAAGTGCATCTTAACACGGCATTGGCAGTGCATATTTCGTCTTCCGTCGTCTTATGAAACCCGTCCTTGGGAATGGGTTTGAGTCCCATTTCTTTTTCAGCAGCCTCGATGGCTTTCAAATCATTTTCGGCAGAATAGTCATCAGGATTTACTTTTGGAGTGTCATCATCGAAGACTCCCATCTGCTTGAATGTGTAGTCCCAAGAATCCATCATGTTGTTGTTAATGCCGACCACGGCGTTAACAACATAGTCCATTACGCCCTTATCTTTTTGTTCTTGCTGTTCTGCCATATTGTGTGAACGTCCATTCTGATAGGAAGATGGAATCCTAATTCATGGAGATGAGCGCACCTTCGATAATCATTGTGCCTCCGCTTGTAATAGAGGCTGTACCACCCGACTTGATGGAAAGTTTCATTCCGGCTGTCAGTGATGCGTCAGGCGTTGTCATCTTCAGCGATTTGGCTGCTTCGCTTGTGATGTCAGATGCGCTGTCCTTAATGCTCTTGGCCTTGACCTCTGCGGTGTCTTGCACGGTCTGCTTATAGTTTTCGGATGTCTCAGTCTTTTGATGTGTCACATCCACCTTCATGTTGTTCTTGACTGTGACGTTCTTGTCGTGTTTAGCAGTGACATTGATGTCGTTGTCTGCCGTCATCTTTATGTCGTTGCCAGCCGTCATGATGATGTCTTTCCCGGCAGAGAGTTCAATGTTACCTACTGACTTCAACTTGATGAGGTCGCTGTCGGAAGACAATAGTATTTCGTAGTCGTGGGTGTGATTGTCATATATCTTGATGTAGCCTCCTTTGCCAAAGTCATCTGGAGTCTGTACGTCGTGTATTTCGATGGTGTGTCCGCTGGCGGTGCGTATGGCCTTCACGTTATTGTTGCCTACGTACCATTTCTCGTCAACGGGTGCCATTGATGGCGCACAGACTGCTCCGCTGACAAACGGACGTTCCATGTTGCCTCCTTCAAAGTCGACATATACATAGCTGTTTATCTCTGGTATCAGGTGTGTACCGTATTTCTCTTTACCGCTTCCCTTTGCACCTGAGTAGGGTTGTGCAACATGTATCCATGGTGTCCAACAGGCTGAATCTGTCGTAGCTTGTAGATTCTTATAGTTTGCTACTTTCGTAGAGGGGATCATGAACCGTACTCTCACTCTTCCCCAGTGTTTCGGATCTTCGGTATCTTTTACCATAGCTTTTATCGGATGGTCACACACGGGATAAATAGTGGGGTTGAAATATGGGGGATAATTGATTGCTGCAGTAATTCCCTTGAAAGTGTTGCTGTATTTTTGGGCAACATTGAACTGGTGAGTCACTTCGGTAATGAGGATCTCGTCTTGTTGCACTTCACTCTTTCCTTCTCCCGATTCACCGCTGATGTAGTTGTCTTTGATGGTGAGCTTGGCACCTATCTTCATTTTTGAGCAATAGCTTTGCCCCTCGTAGACGAGCATGTTGGCACGCCGCCCGTTGGTATATGCCGTGAATGGTTCCTGGAAGAAGTCATTGCCCAAATCAAACAATTGCTTTTTGTTCTCCAAGTCGGTATCGTCGCGCTCTATGGATTGGGCAATGGTCTCTTCGTGTGTGAACGTGACAAACCTGTCGAATGATGCCTGGCAGGCGAGGTCGTTCAGATTGTTGCCTATCTTTTTCGCTTCTGTGTTCTTCTTGTCATTATAGCAGAGCATCTCGTTGTAAGCCGTATTAAAAAAGTAGTGCCCCATGTGGAATGTCTTAAGCCGTGCGCTGTATTCCGTAAGGTCTTTACTGGGATAGTTGAGTATGATGCTCTCTTGGTCGGATATCTTTCCGAAATGCAGTTTCTTGCCGTTGTTGTACATCCACTCTCCGTATCGCTTGGCCAGGCGCTGAATGAATCTGTAGGTTGTCTCGTTGTATTGGAACGTGAAGAATATCTTGTCTTTCTTTTGAGGTTGTATCTCCGTCTCAAAGTCAGTGCGGCGCAGCAGGCTTTTGATAATGTCGTCCAGCGTTTCCTCG
>JAEEGJ010010764.1_pt1 | contig 23606 bp, 8 predicted proteins | sample 8958761 | NCBI WGS metagenome assembly JAEEGJ01 (sample SAMN16246546, study PRJNA631951) | gut metagenome | biome: gut microbiome; feature: rumen; material: RS-attached | host: Bos | place: Iran: Karaj | collected 2018-10 | reverse complement strand
TGGCCAAGCAACCCTACGTGGATGCAAGCAGAATCGGTATCTACGGATGGAGTTACGGCGGCTTTATGGCGGCTAACGGCATCACGAAAGGTGCCGATGTGATTAGTACGGCGGTTTCGGTGGCTCCCGTGACCAACTGGCGCTATTACGACAACGTCTATACTGAGCGTTTCATGCGCACGCCGCAGGAGAATCCCGATGGTTACGACCTCAACTCACCCGTTCACAACACGGCTTTGATTAAGGGTAACTACCTGCTCTGCCACGGCAGCGGCGACGACAACGTCCACTATCAGAACGCCATGGAACTCATCAAGGCCATGATTTCCAACGGCAAGCAGTTTGACTTGATGATTTATCCCAACAAGAACCATGGCATCTACGGCGGCTACGAATACGGCGACGGCGAGTGCCGGATGCATCTTTTCAACAAAATTGATGACTTCTTGTTCAAGCACCTGTTGGGAGAATAACCCATAGAGCGTCTACCGTGAAAGGCTATGAAAATCATCTGCATAGGACGCAATTATTTGGCGCATGTCAAGGAATTGGACAATGCTTTGCCGACTGAACCCATGTTTTTCATGAAGCCCGAAACGGCCTTGTTGTCGGCGGGTGAGGCGTTCCCCTATCCCGACTTCAGCAAGGAAATCCATTACGAGACGGAGTTGGTGCTGCGTGTATGCAAGACGGGTAAGGTGATTGACGAAAAGTCGGCCTCCGGGTATTACGATGCCATCACTGTAGGTATCGACTTCACAGCCCGCGATTTGCAAAGCAAGTGCAAGGCGAAAGGTCATCCATGGGAAATCGCAAAGGCTTTTGACTATTCGGCACCGATAGGTGAGTTCAAGAAAATCAATGAATTGAAGCATCCTGAAGACATCTCTTTCGGGATGAAACTCAATGGCGAGTGGGTGCAGCAAGGCCACAGCCGAGATATGATTTTCAATTTTGATAGGATCGTTTCCCATGTCTCGCGTTTTGTTACTCTCAATGAAGGCGACTTTATTTTCACGGGTACGCCGCAAGGCGTGGGTGAGGTGCATGTGGGGGATGTTTTGGAGTTGTTTTTGGAGAGGGAAGAGGTGCTAAAGATTGGTGTAAAGTGAGAATTTGTTTATTTTTGCACCCATTATGACCCAACAACAATTAATAGAAACATTGCAGAAAGGCGAAAGGCTAACTCTTGAGGCTAAACTGGCCAAGGCGGAACTTCCGAGGTCGGTGTGGGAAACCTATTCGGCTTTCGCCAACACGATAGGCGGGACGATTTTCTTGGGAATTGATGAAAACAGGAAAGAGAAGAATCCTGCTAAACGTTTTGCAATTGTCGGTGTGAAAGGTGCCCAAAAGATTCTGACGGACTTTTGGAACACCATCAACAGCAACAAGGTGAGCGAAAACATCTTGACCGACGCGGATACTGAAATAGTTGAAGTTGATGGCAAGCAGGTAATCGTCATACATGTGCCTCAGGCAGATTGGCGGGTGAAGCCTATCTATCTGAACGACAATGTGTATAGAGGCACATTCCGACGAAACCATGAGGGCGGGCTGTCAAAAGCGCGTAATCCGAGAATGCAGAACATGTTGAGAATGATTGGATTTGGAGAAAACTTGGGTTCGGGTTTCCCGTTGATTCTGTCGGCTTGGCAACAAGTAGGTTGGAAGGCTCCATTGTTGGAGAATAAGATTGAAGTGGATGAGGTTGCGCTTACCTTGTACATTTATGGCAAAGACACAAAGGCAAACAACCCGTCTGAAAGTGGTCTAACTGATTCCGAAACTTCCCAAACTTCCCAAACTACTTCCCAAACTTCCCAAGAAACTGTCCAAGAAACTTCCCAAATATCCAATAGTGGTCTAACTGGTGGTCTAACTAGTAGTCTAACTTATGGTCTAACCACGAAAGAAAAGGTATATAAACTCATTGTTGAAAACCCATTTATTACAAGAGCTGAATTGGTTGAAGCCACAGGGAAAGCCTTGAATACTATTCAAAAGTGCCTGAACAAACTAAAATCGGAAAACCGTATCCGTCGTGTTGGATCTGCTACTTTTGGCGGCCAATGGGAAATCATAGAATAAAAGAATATACAAACAAACATAACCCCATATCCCTATGAAAAAGATACTGTTAACTCTCATTTTGGCGGCAAGTCTGAACCTTTCCGCCCAACCTTTGTGGCTTCGCGAAAACATGATTTCGCCCAAAGGCGACAAGATTGCCTTTTGTTATAAAGGCGATGTATATGTGGTTGACGCCCAAGGCGGTAAAGCCCAACAATTGACCACGAATACTTCCTATGAAACTGCACCCATTTGGTCGCCCGACGGCAAGCAAATCGCCTTTGCCACCGACCGCAACGGCAATTTCGATGTGTATCTGGTCTCTGCTGAAGGCGGTGTGCCGCAACGCATTACGACCAATTCGGCTTCCGAGTTACCTTTGGCTTTCTCGCCTGATGGAAAAGAGATTTATTTCTCTGCCCAGATTCAGAAAGCCGCCGAGAATGTGCAGTTTGCCTCGGGTTGGATTACCGAATTATATAAGGTCAGCACCGAAGGCGGTCGCCCCGAGCAGGTGGTGGCTGTGCCCGTGGCCAGCATGTCGTTCGACAAGGACGGCAAGTCGTTCCTTTACTACGATCGCAAGGGCAGCGAGAACGTGTGGCGTAAGCATCATACCTCTTCCGTGGCCCGCGACGTTGTGTATTACAATGCCAAGAAAAAGACACACACCATCCTAACCACCAATGTGGGTGAAGACCGTGACCCGAGATACTTGCCTGGCTATCAAGAAGTCGTGTTCTTGAGTGAACGCAATAATGGTAACTTCAATGTTTACAAAGCTCCTTCAAATGACCTTGAAAAAGTAGAGCAAGTGTCGCATTTCAAGACGCATCCCGTGCGTTTCTTGAGTCTAGCTAACGATGGCCTGCTGTGTTACGGTTATATGGGAGAAATCTACACGCAACGCATTGGTAATGAACCTCAAAAGGTAAACATCGAAATTGTCAACGACCAAGATCCTGAACAATTAGTGAAGCAGGACTTCAAGGGTGCAGGCAGTTTTGCGTTGAGCAACGACGGCAAGCTGATTGCCTTTGTCTCGCGCGGCGAGGTCTTTGTCACAGGTGTGGATGAATACGCCACCACCAAGCAAATCACGCACACCCCGCAGGCCGAGCGCAGCCCTTCGTTCTCGAAGGACGGTCGCACTCTCGTATATGCTTCGGAGCGTGACGGCTACTGGAACCTCTACCAAGCCACCATCACCCGCAAGGAGGACTTTAACTTTGCTTACGCCACCTTGATTGATGAGAAACCGCTATTCCCGAACGACGGCATCGAGCGCAGCAATCCCGAGTACTCACCTGATGGCAAAGAGATTGCGTTTGTTGAAAACCGTAACATTTTGAAAGTGTATAATATAGCATCAAAAGAGGTGCGCCAAATCACCGATGGTACGCAACATTATGGTAGCATAGGTTATGAATGGTCGCCGGACGGGAAATGGTTTGCCGTGACATTGATTACCCACATGCGTGACCCCTATTCCGATGTCGCTATTGTGTCGGCGAACGGCGACAAAAAGATTTACAATATCACCGAAAGCGCTTACTTCGACGACGACCCGCAGTGGGTGTTGGATGGTAATGCAATAATCTATAATTCAGATAGATATGGTATGCGTTCCCATGCCTCGTGGGGCAGCCAGAGGGATGCCTTTATCGCTTTCTTGAATCAGGATGCCTACGACAAATTCCGCCTTAACAAAGAGGAATACGCGCTGCTGAAAGAAACTGAAAAAGGCAAGAAGGACGATAAGAAAGACGAAGCGAAGAAGGACGAAAAGAATGACAAGAAAAAAGACAAGAAAGATGAGAAAAAAGATGAGGATAAACCCAAGGAGGACAAGAAGATAGAGGTTGATTTGGAACATTTGCAAGACCGCGTCATCCGCTTGACGCCCATGTCATCGAATTTGAGCGGCATGGCTTTGTCGAAAGATGGTGAAAAATTCTATTTCATGACATCGTTTGAAAAAGGTTACGACCTTTGGGAACTTGACGTGCGCGAAAAGTCGATGAAGGTTTTGAAGAAGATGGGGCAGGGTGGTGCGCGTTTGGCCGTGAAAGACGACAACATTTTCCTACTTTCGGGCGGCAACCTGCAAAAGGTGGACAAGAACGGCAAGTCAACCTCGATTAAATTTGACGCCACTATGGAACTCGACCTTGCTGCCGAGCGCGAATATATGTTCAACCATGTCTTTTTGCAAACCGAGAAGCGGTTCTTCATGAAAGACCACCACGGCGTGGATTTGGCTCTGATGAAGGAAGCCTACCAGCCTTTCCTTGCGCATATCAACAACAACTACGATTTCTCCATTATGTTGAGCGAGATTTTGGGCGAGCTCAATGTGTCGCACACGGGTTCGGGCTATCGTCCTTCAGGTAGGGGCGACGCCACGGCGGAGTTTGGCGTTTTGCTCGACCTCGATTACAAGGGCGACGGCCTGAAAATCGATGAGGTGGTGGAAGGCGGTCCCTTCGACAAGAAAAACTCCAAGGTGAAAGCGGGCTCCATTATACAAAAGATTGATGGCGTGGAAATCACGAAAGGTATGGACTATTATCCCCTGCTGAACAATAAGAATGGCAAGACCGTTTTGGTGACCGTCTCTGATGGCGGCAAGACTTGGGACGAGACAGTGAAGCCTATCAGTCACGGCGCAATGAATGAACTGCTTTATGAGCGTTGGGTGAAGCACAACGAGGAAACCGTCAAGAAACTCTCCAACGGTCGCCTTGGTTATGTCCACATTCGTAGTATGGGTGATGCCAGCTATCGCGATGTGTATTCGCAAATCCTAGGCAAATATAACCTTTGTGACGGTATCGTCATCGACACGCGCTTCAACGGCGGCGGTCGCCTGCACGAGGACATCGAAATCCTGTTCAGCGGTGAGAAGTATCTGGAGCAAGTCATCAACGACAGCGTGGCCTGCGTGATGCCTTCGCGACGCTACAACAAGCCCTCGGTGATGATTATCGGTGAGGCTAACTACAGCAACGCACATGGCACACCTTGGGTTTACAAGTACAAGAAGATGGGCAGCCTTGTCGGAATGCCTGTGCCAGGTACCATGTCAAGCGTGACTTGGGAGACCCTGCAAGATCCGTCGCTGTATTTCGGCTTGCCCGTGGTCGGTTACCGCACTGAACAGGGCAACTGGTTGGAAAACACCCAGCTGGAGCCTGATGTGAAAGTGCGCAACACGCCTGAAAAGATGGCTGCTGGTGTGGATGAACAGTTGGAAGCCGCAGTGAAAGAGTTGTTGAAGGAAGTGAAAGCATTCCATTATTGGGGGAAATAGACTTGTAAGACTGTCACATTGGCTCGTTTCGCATCTTCGAATCTTACGATTTGTGGCAACTGTTATTGGCAAAGTCTAGGAGAATATTTGAAGGAAAGGGTTAAACTATTCAAGTTTCGCAAGTTACGGTGCATCCCAAAGGGATGCTACTATCTCTTCGTTTTGTTTTTACCGAACGTGCATCCCGATGAGATGCCATGTGACTGCGTCCAACTAATCCCGTAGGGATTTACTATCAGTAAAACAACATATAAAATCAAGCTTTTGCATCCTGTAGGGATGTGCTGAACTTGAATTATACTATTTTCCATTCTTCAATCCTCCATGTTGTTGTGGAGAGATTCACATCGTACTTTATATATTGCTTTCGGTCGTCTTGTTCAAAAAGATTGGCGTATTGTTTTTCCTCAATTTGAGCCAAAGCCTCATCGGCTTTAGTCATAACTCTCTGATTTTGGAATCCGTTGGCAAAAGTACAAATTTTTGTAAAAAATGTTTTATCTTTTCAATAATTCTCTATATTTGTACCCCCCTAATCCACTCGGATTTTTTGCGAGAATAACAATACAAATAATAACAAATCATTAAAATTCAAATCATTATGAACAGAAAACCTTTACTCCTAATCCTATTGATGGCACTTTCCTGGCCATTGGCTTTGTCGGGTCAGACTTACTTCACCCAGACATCCACCAGTGACTTCATGAAGGGCACTGGAACGAACACTGTCATCGCCAACAACTGCGTCTCGTTGCAGCAAAAGATGGCTTCCGTCGCCGACTGGAGCGCGACCACCAACCTGCCCCAGTCGCTTGAAAGCCATCAGGTGGTGCTTTGGCGCAACTATGTCTATTGCGTGGGTGGCTATAACGGCTCCAATACTGTGAATAGTGTCTATCGCGCCACGCAGCAAGACAATGGCATCTCAGGTTGGTCGGGCCTCAATGGTCTACCAGTGGACCTAAGAGACATGGGAGTTGCTGCCACCCAAACCCAATTGGTCGTGATAGGTGGCCGCAACAACGATACCGTGAGCAACAAGATTTATTCTGCGCCTTTCAATGACGATGGTTCCATCGGATCATGGCAAGAACTTTCCGTCAGTCTGCCCCAACCTTGCTGGGGTATGCGTGCTGTGGAAGCTTTGGGTAGCGTTTATATTATAGGTGGTGCCAACACTGATAGCGAAAATGACGCTACCAACAAGGTGTATCGCTTGAAAGTGAATGCCGTAGGCGAAATTTCTGGCATCGTTGAGGTGAACAGTTTACCTGCACCCCGCAATGGTCACGCCGTTACTGTGTATGATTCCAAGATTATTGTCACGGGTGGCTACGATGCTTCCCATACTGCTCAAAACACGGTGTATAGCGCCACTGTCAACGTGAGTGGCACACTCGGCTCCTGGTCCACCAAGGCCCCGTTGACAGAAGCCGTTTACGACCACACTACCGTGTGCGCCAACGGCATCCTGACCGTCATCGGTGGACACAACGGCTCGTTGCCAAGCAACAAGTTCTATTATGCCAATGCCGATGCCACTACCTACAGCTGGACCATGTCGGATGTGATGATGCCTGAACGCTATTTCCGTTGTGCCTCCTTCGCCTTCGGCAACAAGATTTTCCTCTGCGGTGGCGAAGCCACTTCGGGCACCATCAACAACTTGGTGAGCTACATGGCCGTGACCACCTCTTCCACACCCGTCAAGAAGTCGGCCTTCATAGGCATACCTTATTATATTGGTACGCCCAAAACAATGCAGGAATTGAACTACACGTTGACCAACCCCACTTCCAAGACCTATGAAATCCTTTATCGCACCGCCGGTGAAGACAAGGTTTTCAGTAGTTGGACTTCAGCGGGCAGTGACCTCCCCGCCGTTGTCAACCAAAGCAAGAGTTATATCCAATACATGTTCCGTGTTACGGCCACGGGGGCGAATGACTTTTCCATTGATGACGTGACCCTCACCGTGGCGGGCTACAAGCAGCTGGAAGGTAACCTGAACGATTGGGGCGACCTCACCTTGGCGGACAGCCCCTACTTGGTGACAGGCGACATCAGCTTCACTTCGGGCTCCCACAACATTGCGGCGGGCGTGACTATCATGTTCATGCCTAACACGGGGATGAACATTGGGCAAGCCAGTGTAAACTTCAACGGCACCCAGGCCAATCCCATCCTGCTGACCGCCTACGAAAGCGGCAACGGTAGCTGGAACGGTGTGTATTTCCAAGATGCCAGCGACAACGGCGTAACCTCTGTGATGAACTATACCACCATTGAAAAGGCTGGTAATGGCAGCAATGCTGCCAACTTGCGCTTGTATTATACCAACCAACCCACAATGAGCCATTGCACTTTTAAGCTTTCCACAGGTGATGCTGCCTATTTCCAAAACTCAAGCCCGACACTGACCTCTTGCACCTTTAGTGATGCTCCAGAAAACAGGTCGGGTTTAGCACTCATTAATTCTTCGCCTAACTTGACTTCTTGCACCATAAGCAATAATAGTAACCAGGGGCTTCATCTCAACAACTCCGCTCCAACCTGTAACAACTGCACGATGACGGGCAACATGTATGGCATTTATTTCCAAACCACCAACTTCAACGCCACCTTCAGCGGAGTGACTTGCTCGAACAACCAATTCGGCTTGTATTCCTGTACTCCCAACCGTTCCTTCACCTTTGGCAGTAGCGAGATTGTCTTTACCAACAATGAGGCCGATATTGCCGTGGCGGGTGGCCAGATTGGTTCCGACCAGACCTGGAACAACTATCCAAACTGCTATGCCCTGTTGGGCAATGTGGAAATCTATGGTGGTACACCTAAACTCACTGTGCAGGCTGGCACTACCATTAAGGGAAACACAAGTTGTGGTCTTTATGTGGGCCGCAACAGCAACCAAGGTGGTATGCTCTATGCCGTGGGCACCACCGCACAGCCCATTACCTTCACTTCCTTGAATGGCGAAGTAGGTGGTTGGGACGGTGTCCGTTTCCGCGACGGCAGCGACTATAGCTCCAATTCTTCGCTTCGCCATTGCGTGGTGGAAAAGGGCGTTCACAATTTGGTTTGCAGTAGCACCAACCAACCCAGCGTGATGTGGTGTACCTTCCAAGATGCCCAGAACCACAATGTAGACTTGAGCAGTGCCAGCATCAGCATCGAAGGCAGCACCATTAAGAATGCCCCACAAGGTCTTTGGGTAAGTTCCTCTTCGCCCACCTTGGTTTCTGTGGTGTTTGAGAACCATAGCGAATACTGTGTCTATAACAATAACGAATGTAATGTGACCTACTCCGACTGTACTATGAAGGATTCACACATCGGCATTCGCATAATTACACCTAACCGCGATATGGTGAACGATGAATATAGCGAAATTACTTTCCAGAATAATATTGCGAATATTGGCGTGCCAGAAGGACATATAAATGTGGATCGCATTTGGGAAGCAAATTCTTATGCTATTTTTGGGGACCTTTATGTAGGGCGCTACCGTTATGATTCTCCCAGTTATTGCCGCCTTACGCTGATGCCAGGTGTCACCTTGAAGTTTGCAGAAGGCAAATATATGAGAATTGGTACCGATTGGTCTTATCCTGGGGATTTAAACGCTGAGGGCACAGCGGAGCAGTCTATCACCTTCACTTCGCTGAACGGCGAGGCAGGAGGCTGGAACGGTTTGGTTTTCGGTGATTACGCTGATGTCTATTCAGAGCAGGAGTCCATATTGAGGCATTGCATTGTGGAAAACGGTAACGAATACAACCTGTATATGTACGAATCTTATCAACCTTCGTTAATTGAAAATTGTATCTTCCAGAATTCCAATGGTATTGGCTTGTATCTTGATTCGTATTCCACACCTGTAGTCAGCAAGTCAATCATTAAAAACAATGCTTCCCATGGCATTTATATGACAGGCTCCAATTTGAATCCAACAATAGGTTGCACACCTGAAAACGCCAATAGTATTTATGGTAATGGTGGTTATCAAGTCTATCATAACGGCAATCAAGATATCAATATGACCTACAACTTCTGGGGCCAACCAGGTTACATACAAGTGGAAGATGATTTGGTTTACGACAAGTTGGATGACCCGAGTAAGGGCCGCATCACGGTTTATCCTACCAGTGTGTTCCCCATGGAGGACTTTGGCCACGTGCAAGGTACCTTCCGCTATAGCGAAAACAAACTGATGACCAACCGCGAGATGAACATCATCAGCGTGAACGACAGCATCATGGCTACAGCCAACAGCAATGCCAACGGCCAGTATGACTTCAGCAACTACAATGTGAGCGTCTATAACACCTTGGACAACGACTTTGGCGTGGACATCCTCGCCGGCGTGAATGCCACTGATGCCCTTTTGGCGATGCGCCACTACGTCCACTTGGACACCCTCACCGGCAGCTTTGCCGCCGCCGCCGACGTCAACCAAAGCGGCAACATCAACGGCACCGATGCCATGCTCATCATGCGCCGCGCCATTGGCGAGTCGTTCCCCTCGGGCGACTTCTACTACTACAACCCCAGCACGATGAACATCAGCGGCGACACCTGCCACTACGACTTGAGCTTCCTCTGCTTCGGCGACGTGAACGGCTCCTATACCCCACAGGGCCGCGACAACAACATAGAATTGTTGCACGAAGGCCAACTGGTGGCCGATTCCTATCAGGAGATGGAAGTGCCTGTCAGCATCAAGCAAGCCGTCGAGTTGGGTGCCCTCACCCTGCGCTTCGTATATCCCGTGGAATTTGTTGAGATAGAGGACGTGGTATTGGCCGCCACGGGCGAGAGCCTGCTCTTCACTGCCAACAATGGCCTGTTGACCATCGTATGGTTCAGCCTTGAGCCCCTGGCCCTGTCAGAAAACGACGAACTTGTTGTTGTCAAGGTGCATACCAAGGACTTGAGTTCTATCGAAGAACCCATTGCCTTCAGTTTGGGATCCTATTCCGAATTGACCGATGGCAATGCTCAAGTGCTTGAAGACGTGGTGATTGCCATGCCCGTCATTGTCACTGAGACCTTGAGCATGGGTGAAAACACGACCAGCGACCATGTAGCCTTGTATCCCAACCCGACCAAGGACATCTGCACCTTGGCCTACGAGCTGCCTGAGGCTGGCCGCGTGACCGTTTCGGTCTACAACCTGATGGGTGTGAAAGTGCTCGATGCCGCCAACAGCCGCATGGAAAGCGGACACCATGAGTTGCGCTTGTCCACGGCGTCATTGGCCTCGGGAATGTACAGCTGCCGCATCACCTTCGAGGGTGAAAGCAGCTGGGTGAAAACCATTAAGTTAATCATCGAAAAATAATGCGTCATGACACGAAAGACAAGAATCCTCATATTGCTAAGCTGCCTATTCCCATGGCTGCGGGCGATGGCCGACCCCATCGTCACGGCAGTGGGCAGCGGCTCCATCTGCCCCGGTGACGAGGTCGTCATTCCCGTCACGGTGAGCAATTGTAATGGTGTGGCTGCCATCAGCTTGGCTCTGAACTTCGAGAACACCAAGGTCAGCTACCTAGGCTACCAGAACCTGAACAGTGCCGTTTCCACCATGCTCGTCAACGCGAGCGGTGGCACGGTGTATATGACTTGGGCCAACATGAACAATGTCAATGTGGGCAGCGGCACCCTTGTAGAGCTGCGTTTTGTGGGCATCACGGGTTCCACCGGCTTGAACTGGAACACCAGCCAATGTGAGTACAGTGATGCTACGGGTACTATCATCCAGTCGAACTACAACAACGGCTCGGTGAACGTCTATACGGTGCCCAGCATTACTTCCAATCCTTCCAACCGCAATCTGGTGGAAGGCCAAAGCACCACCTTCGAAGTGGGAGCCTCGGGTAGCGGGCTCAGTTACCAGTGGCAGATCAAGACCATATATGATAGCGATTGGCAGAACTTGAGCAACGGAGGCAACCACAGCAATGTGTACAGCTGGAGGATGAATGTGAACAATGTCACCTTGGACATGAACGGCAACCAATACCGTTGCGTAGTGAGTGGCACCTGCCCCTCGCCCGTGACTTCGGCAGCGGCCACCTTGTCGGTTGAGCCTTACATTCCGCCCATCCCGACCATTGTCACTTCCACGGGCTCGGTGGCCACTTGTGCTGACCAGGCCTTCTCCATTCCCGTCACGGTGACCAACTGCAACAATGTGGGTGCCATTAGCTTGGCCTTGAACTTCAACCAGAACATGGTCACCTATCTTGGTTACGAGAACGCGAACAGCCAACTGAACAACGGCACGATGCGTGTGAACGCCAGTCGAGGTACAGTCTACTTCACTTGGGCTTCGTCGAATCATACCCTTGAAATCGGCAACGGCGAATTGATTTCATTGGTCTTCAAGTCGGTGTCGGGCAACTCGTCCCTGTCGTGGAACACCTCGCAATGCGAATACAGCAACCTGTTGGGCGAGGCTTTGCCCACCTCTTTCAACGGCAGTAACCTGAACATCTATTTCCCGCCGAGCATCAGCTCCCATCCAGCCAACAGGACTGTGACGGAAGGCAACAACACCAACTTTTCCATTAGTGCCTCGGGGCAGGGATTGAGCTACCAATGGCAGATGAGCCAGGACCAGGGTATTTCGTGGGAAAACTTGAGCAACGGCGGACACTACAGCAACGTCACTTCAAGCACACTCTATGTCAATAACGTGCAGATGACGATGGAAGGCCTGCGCTACCGTTGCGTGGTGAATGGCACTTGCGAACCATCGGTGATTTCCAATTATGGCATTTTGCACGTCGTCCAGGCTCCCATTCCGACTATTGTCACTACGGCGGGCAGCCTGAACACCTGCTCGCAGACCGAGTTCGGCATCCCCATCTCGGTGACCAACTGCAACAACGTGGGTGCCATCAGCTTGGCCTTGTCGTACAACACCAATGTCTTGACTTACGCTGGTTATGAAGGCCTCAATCCCGCGCTGAACGGTGGACAGTTGCAAGTCAATGCCGCCAACGGAATGATCTTTATCGCTTGGGCATCCATTTCTGGAGCTAGCGTCGGCAACAGCAACCTGATTACCCTCAACTTCACGGCCTTGTCAGGTACCAGCGGCATGAACTGGAACACCGTCTATTGTGAATATGCTAACCCGCAAGGTGTGACAATCCCCGCCAGTTACAACAACGGCAATGTGTCCGTTGGCGATTTGAGTTTCACCATCACCCAACAGCCCACCAACCACACAGTCACCATGGAAGAAAGTACCACTTTCTCCGTCGCCACTTCGGGTCCGACTAGCGGTTACCAATGGCAGGTGAGCCAGAACGGAGGCGCTTCGTGGAGCAACATCACTTCGGGAGGACATTATGCCAACCCGACGACCACTACGTTGAGTGTCAACAATGTGGACTTGGAGATGAATGGCTACCGTTACCGATGCGTCATCAGCGGCTCGTGCGGTGTGCAATATTCTTCGGTGGCCATCTTGACTGTGCAACTGCCTGTAAATTATTATGAAATCACCCTCATCGCCGACCCGACCGAAGGCGGTACAACCCAAGGCGCGGGTGCATACGAGCAGGGAACACCATGCACGGCTATCGCCACCCCTGCCACTGGTTATGACTTCGTCAACTGGACGGAAAACGGCACCGAGGTTTCTACCGAGGCTTCCTATACCTTCACAGTGACTGAAGACCGTGACTTGGTGGCCCATTTCGCACTTCAGGAACTGACCATCGTCACCAATGTGGTTCCCGAGGGCAGCGGTAGTGTCACTGGTGCAGGTACTTACCTTTATGGGGAGTATGTGTTGTTGACTGCCATTCCGGCCGAAGGATTCGTTTTCGATAACTGGACGGAGAACGGTGAAGTGGTCTCGACCAACCAGAGCATCAGCTTCACCGCCCAAACCGACCGTGACCTGACGGCCAACTTCTCAGTGCTGCAACTCAACATCACCGCTATCGCAGTGCCCGCCAGCAATGGAACCATTGAAGGCGCAGGCACATACGCCTACGGCACCACAGTCACTTTGACCGCCATTGCCGCCGAGGGCTTTGAGCTCGCTAACTGGACCGAGAACGACACGATTGTCTCCACCGAGACCACATTGAGTTTCATTGCTCAAACCGACCGCAACTTTGTGGCCAACTTCATCATCCAGATGTTGAACATCACGGCAGAAACTGACCCTGAAGGCAGCGGCACCATCACAGGTGCAGGCACATATAACTATGGCGACCCCGTTGTATTGACCGCCACTCCTCTTGGCAACTTCGAGTTCTACAACTGGACGGAGAATGGCGAGGAGGTCTCGGCACAACCTACGTTGAGCTTCAATGCCTATAGCCATCGCAACTTGGTGGCGCATTTCATTAGCACTGTCACTATCGCGGTCTCCGTGCAGCCCGAAGGGAGCGGTACGATTTCAGGCGAAGGCACCTATAATTATTTAGATCCGGTGACGCTTACTGCCCAGCCCAATACGGGCTATGCCTTCGTCAACTGGATGGAGAGTGACACCCTTGTCTCGACGGAGACAACCATTAGCTTCACAGCCCATCATGACAGAACCTTTGTGGCCAACTTCGAGGCGGTTATGCACCACATCAGCGTAGAGGCCAACATCGGTGCTTGTGGCTCGGTTTCCGGTGGCGGTGACTATCAGGAAGGCACCTACGCCACAGTGAGTGCCGTGCCCAATCCAGGCTTTGACTTTATCCGTTGGACGGAGAACGGCGCGAGCGTATCGACCAACCCCAACTACATGTTCCAGGTTTGGAATCCTCGTGACCTTGTGGCCGAGTTCGAAATGCAAACGACCGATACAGTGGCCTTCGCCTGCGATGCTTTCGTCTGGCATGGCCACACCTACGCTTCCAACGGTATCTATTACGACACCCTGAACAGCTACTTGGGCATCGACAGCATCGTCGCCCTGCATTTGACAGTCTATCCCTCGTACCACTACGAGTACACCGAGACCGAGTGCGGCAACTACTTCTGGGAAGACAGCCTCTATACCGAAAGCGGCGACTACGTGCGTGAGTTTGAGTCCGCCTACGGCTGCGATAGCACCCTCACACTGCACTTGACCATCATTCCCATCCAGCCATTGGGCAACTTCACATATATGAGCCCTGCCAACAACTACATCGACCGTTACACCGACATGGACTTCTACTGGGATGCCATCCCTAATGCCAACTGTTATGACTTCTACTTCTGGCAAGGCGAGGGCGGCAAACCCAACACGCCGATGGTGTCCAACACCACTTCACATTCCTATCATGTGAACGGCTTGACCCATGGCGGTGAATACCATTGGTGCGTGGTGGCCAAGAACGAGTGCCAGGAGAGTGAGAGCGACACCAGGACCTTCACCTGTCAGCTGAATCCTGCCATGACGGTCGTTCCCAATGGTTGGTACGACTTCGGTGAGGTCGAAGTAGGGCAGACGCGCACCAGGACCATTTCCGTTTCGGGTACCGCGCTCACCGAGGACATCAGCTATGACTTTTTGGACAACGCTTGGGGCCAGGATGCCGAGTTCTTCGAAATCACACCATCCAACTGGAACACCTTGAGCGGAGGTTTGCTGAACATCACCTTTGAACCAGCACCCACGCAGCTCTACTACAATACGGCCATCCGCATCGCCTCGGGTGCTTTCGTTGATACTTTGTATTTCTCGGGCAGCGTGGCCAACCGCTATGTTTTCACGACCAACGTCGACGGCGATGTGTTTTCTGCTAATGACACCATCACCATCACTGGCCATGTGGAAGATATATTGGGCAATCCTGTTGCCAACATGGGGGTCAACGTCTATCTCATCGTCATGGGCAGTAGGACTACGGGAACGGTTATCTCTGATGCCAACGGCAACTACAGCACAACCTACACGCCTCGCTATTCCGAGTCGGGCTTTTACCAAGTTGGGTCGTGTGCCTATGGGACGTACTCGAACGATGTGCACGATAGTTTTGACATCCCAGGCATGAGCCGTGTCAGCAATGACTTCATCACTTGGCAACCTTATCAATACGATACTTTGATGGGCACGGTGGAAATCCGCAACCGCAGCCGCATCTCGATTGGCAACATCCAAGTCAACACTATTTCGTTGCCCAATGGCTGTTCGGTCAGCTTCACGGGAGTCACTAACTTGGGTCCTTTGGAAACAGGCACATTGAGCTATGTCGTCACGGGGTCGCAGGTCACTACAGGCAACAACTATGAGGAAGCCACGTTCCAGGTCACTGCCGACAATGGCCTCACCATGAACATGACTTGCTACTACTATTGCCGTCAGCGTCGTGGCACTTTGGATGTCTATCCGCCTTCAATAGCCACTACGATGAAACGCTATAATCAGAAGGTGCTTTCGTTCCAAGTCACCAACAACGGCAATGGCGAGACGGGTCCTATCACTATCGGCTTGCCCAATGTGGAATGGATGTCGCTGCTGGGTAGCAGCACCTTGGAATCTCTGCCAGTGGGCGACTCTTGCGCTTTCTCCATCATGCTGGCACCTGACGAGAACGTGAATTTGGTGCAATACACAGGTTCCATCGCCGTGAACTGCGCCAATGGCAACGGCATCTCGATTCCATATACCATTGAAGCCACTTCCGATTCAACAGGTGTCCTGATAGTAGATGTGACCGACGACATCACCTATAATGGCAATGGAGATCATCTGGCTGGCGCTAACGTCTATGTAAAGGGTTACTATTCCTTGGACATAGTAGCCCAAGGCGTGACCGACGAGAACGGCCTGTTTACCGTTGAGAATGTGCCTGAAGGCTGGTACAAATTGACCATCCAGGCCACAAGCCACTCGAATTATGATGAGGCCATCATCTATATTGAAGGCGGCCAGACCAACCACCAGAACATTTACTTACAATTTCAACCTTGGTCTTATTCTTGGGTGGTCGTGCCTACCGAGGTAGAGGACGAGTATGAGTTTGAGCTTGTGGCCCAAGTCGCGACCAATGTCCCTGTGCCGGTAGTTGACATCCAATGTCCTAGTGTGATAGACACTTTGGCTTATGGAGATACGCTTCATTTCAATATGTCCATTTCCAATCTGGGTCTTATCGACGCATACGATGTGCAATTGACCATGCCTACAGAGTTTGTCGAATATGATTTCTATTCCATGGTTGACTTCATTGATACCATACATGCAAAAACTACAGTATATGTGCCCTGTATGGTGACAAGGACGCAAAGAAATAGAGAGGAAAATGAGGACGGTTGTACCTATGGGACCATAAACTTGTATCACTTCTATACTTGCAACGCCAGAAAAGAGTGGGTCGAACACAAGCGTACCATCCGAATAAACTATAACTGTCATTCACATAATCCAATATTTGTAATTACAGTGCCAGGGGGAAATAATGGTTCTGGTTCAAATGGTGGAAATGGTCAGCAGGGTATTGTTGGCCCTTATGGAGGCTGGGATTTGCCTCAGCTTCCTCCATTGCCGAGTTGGTGGCCTCACCCTTTTGATAGCATCGCTCCTGTTTCAGGTAACGATGAAGTTGCGGTAACTTCCCAAGATTGTACACCTTGTTGGAAAGTCTTGGTCTCACTAATAGCAGACTATGGCGCGGGCGATTTGCTTTCAAGCGTGTTTAATTGCTTCTTGTTTGAGACCGATATCTTTGATCCTGTTGAAGTTTCAACGACTCCACTCTCCATGCTTGAGAAGAACACTGAATTAGGACAGTGTTTGGAATCTTCTGCCACGGACCTTATCCTGGTTTTGGTTTTGAACTTGTCAGGTTTGCAGATACTAAAAAGTATTTATGATGTCGTGACTTCATTTGGAGAGATTGTGGAAAGATTGGGTCAATGTATTTCCTTCACAGATCCCAATAGGGATGTACCAGACATAGGCATTTCTATGGAACAACTACAATTGAGTGCAAACTACGGAACTGCCATTGTCAATGTACTGACCAATTTGTTCCAAGAAGACGAATGGATGGAAGAAGAACATTTAGAAGAGTTTATGACTAACTTTGCTGCGGTTGTGGATAGTACCAACCATACGGTGTCGCCGCAGGCAACCCAACATTTGAAGGATATTTCCAACATGTCGTCTGTCAATGACTCCCTCATCCAGTGCTTCGTTGATCGTTGGAATAGAAGTATCCAATATTGGAATGAAGGTATCTTCACAACGAATGACCTTCCAGAAGGCTATGATGATGACTTTATCCGATTGGATAGCACGATATTCCAGCCCGTGGTGGAAGCCAGAGAGGCATCTGAAGCATACGGATTCAATAGTGTCAGTGAAATGTATGAGTCCTCATATAACGACTTGACTGATGCCGCATTGGAACACAAGACAGATGTGTGCGCCAAGGTTAGCGTGAGCTTCAAGCAGCACATGACCATGACGCGCGAAGCCTTCGAGGGCACCTTGAAGATCTTCAACGGCCACACCACCGACCCAATGCAGGACATCAACGTGGACATCGTCATCAAGGATGCTGATGGCGTGGACAGAACGGACTTGTTCCAAATCAATGTCACTTCTTTGAGCGACATCACAGGTGTTGACGGAACGGGTACTTTGGACGCCCAAACAGAAGGCATCGCACAGTTCGTAATGATTCCGACCATTGAGGCGGCTCCCGACACCACCAAGATTTACTACTTTGGCGGCTCGTTCTCCTTCCTCGATCCGTTCTCGGGCACTGAGATGACCTACGAGCTGTTCCCTCAGCAACTTAAGGTGAACCCAGGTCCGAACCTTCATGTGGATTACTTTATCTCACGTTACATCATCAGCGACGACCCGCTGACGGACTCCATCATTGAGCCCACTGAGCCAGCTGAATTAGCCATGATGATCAGTAATGTCGGTGCAGGTAACGCCAACAACGTGTATCTTGAAAGTAGCCAGCCCCAAATCATAGAAAACCAGAACGGTCTGTTAATCAACTTTGATATGGTCGGAGCTGCGATGAATGGCGAACCGCGTCCTTTGGGCTTGACGGACATTCCGTTCGGCACCATCGAGAGCCATAGTGCTGGCATTGCCGAATGGTATTTCACCAGTACGCTGATGGCACGTGTTATTCACTCCACGCCACATGTCATCCACACCAGCAGCTACGGCAATCCTGACTTGAGCTTGGTCACAGAACTGCGTTCGCATGATTTGATCAAGGCGATAAGAGCCTACGGCCCCTTGGAGGACGGCATTAACGACTTTTTCGTCAACGAGACGGTCGACTTCAACCACACGCCCGATAAGATTTACTTCTCGAACGGGGGAACGGCATCGGTGAGGAAAATTATCAATGCAAACACTGAAGGTGTTTTGTCTGATGAAAACAACACCATTCTGTTGAATGTCGCCCCGATAGCTGTAGGTTGGAACTATGCTTGTGTCGATGACCCAGGACAAGGATTGTACGAAATCGTCAGTTGCACCAGAGACGACGGCCAGGAAATTCCGCTCAGCAATGTGTGGCTTACCTTTGTGACCATGTTGGATGAAGGTGCGCCTATTCACGAGAACAAGCTTCACATAGTCGATACGCTGGCTGTCAATCAGGCAACCACCTACACCTTGGTCTTTGCCGAAACACTTTCCAACGTCCGCATCTTCAACGGCAATGTTGATGTCTATTGGTCGCATGCCGAGAACTGGGAGGACAATATCATGCCGCAGGCCGATGACGAAGTCCTCATCAACGGCATCTGCCAACTCGATGAAGATGTTACCGTATTTTCGCTGACTGTTGCGGAGAGCCAGTCCCTGACCATACCGGCAGACAGAATCCTGACCGTTACTGGCACCATGACTAGTGCTGCGGCTTCGAGGCTCATCATCGAAGATGGTGGCCAGCTGGTGCATGGCAACGCAGGCGCACAGGCCACGGTCAGGAAAGGCATTGCTCCCTATACCACCAACCATAACGGCTGGTATCTCATCGCTCCGCCGCTTGCGGGCAGCACGGACATGACCACTGTGGCCAATATGCTCAGCAACAGCTACGACCTGTACTATTATGACGAGCCGACACATTATTGGATTAATCAGGAAACCGCCGAGAACAACTTCAACTCGTTAGTCAACGGAAAAGGCTACCTGTACGCTAACAACCAAGCAGTCGAGTTGGGATTTGTCGGCGAACTCCAAAGCGGCACGACTTCAGTAAGCGTCTTGCTCAACTCTACGGAAGGAATTGCTTTGCAAGGTTTCAACCTTGTCGGCAACCCTTATGCGCACAACGTAACCTCGTATGCATCCATGAATGTGGCCAACGGCTGCTATCAGATGAATGAGGCTATGAGCGACCTCATCGTGAGTGAAATCAGTGAGTCCAATCCGCTGAAGCCTGTGGAAGGATTTTTCGTGAAGGCGACGAATGCAGACGCTTCCGTCACCTTCAACCCAGGTCGTGGCACGACGGCAAGTTCAAGTGGCTCACTCCGAGTGGAAGTTGTACATGAAGGCAAGCTCCTTGACCGTCTCATCGTGAAAAACGAGGGAGAACCTTTAGAGAAGCTGTCACTAAACGAAGACCGTACCAAGATTTTCGCCATGCAAGACCATCAGGAAGTTGCCATCGTGACTTGCGAGGGCAACGAGCAGCCTGTGAACTTCAAGGCAGCAAAGAACGGCAATTACACCATCAATGTAAACTTCGATGGTATGGAGTTCAACTATCTCCATCTTATTGACAACATGATTGGTGCTGATGTCAATCTGTTGGCTGAACCGAATTACACCTTTGAGGCTCATACAAACGATTACGCTTCGCGTTTCCGCTTGGTGTTTTCTCTACGCGAGAACACAGATGGCGATGATGAGAATTTCGCCTTCTTCTTCAACGGCAAGTGCATCATCAACAATGATGGCGATGCAATTTTGCAGGTTGTTGATGTTTTGGGACATGTTCTCAGTAATGATAGAATCGTTGGTTGCTGTGAGAAGCAAATAAATGCAGCTCCAGGTGTTTATATGCTCCGTCTTATCAATGGCGACAACGTGAGAGTGCAGAAGGTAGTAGTTAGATGAAGATGGATTATGAAAAGGCCGCTGGTGAATGTCAGCGGCCTTTTGCTCATTAAGCCTAATGTTTGCCCAATAATGCCAGTTCTTGCGTTTCAAAGTAGAAAACACACTATTATGCGTAATTGGATTCTCGCGATATTGCTATCGTTTTGTGCCGTCGCTTCGGCTCAATCCGTTCCTGCGAAAAACGGCTATTTCAACATGGAGTATTCGTGGAAATACAACGAAAAGAAGTGGTCGTTTTCGGTGGGCGTTCCTGAAGAGGTCTATGATTTCTATCGGGAACGGACGCATTATAATGATGATTTGATTCATTTTGTCTTGTCGGAGTACGACCGCGACTACATTCGGGAAATCGTCAAGTCGTTTCGTGCAGGTGGCAAGGAATGGGGCATGTCTGACCTGGACAACGTGTTTAACGTGGTCAGTTTCGTTCAGTCGTTGCAGTATGTCTCGGATGAGTCCTCAAGGGGCGAGGACGAGTATATCCGCTATCCCATTGAGACCTTGGTAGATGGTATTGGCGACTGCGAGGATGTGGTGATATTGGCCGCCACGATTCTCCATGAGATGGGTTATAGTGTGCTTTTGGTGATGTTGCCCGAGCATTTGGCTTTGGCCATTAAGTATGACGAGGATTTTTCAGGGACATATTACAATTACAACGGCTCAAAATATTACTATTTGGAGATGACCGACGAAGGTTGGGATCTAGGGCAAATTCCTAACCAGTACAAGTCGGAGAAGGCCAAGTTGATTCCTTTGGTGAATAGACCTGTGGTGCGTTTGGGAGAGTGTAGTTACCATCATGACTCGTATTTCACGGATGTGTCGAGCGTCGATTTCGACCTGAAAGGCACTGTTGAGAACATTGGCCCGGGTCGGACGCAAGGGCTTTCCATACGTGTATTGGTGAAGCCCGATGCACATTCCAATGTTGCTTTTGCACAGCAAGTCTATACATTGCAAGATATTCCCGAGTCGAGCAGTATCACGTTCCAGAGGACACTGACCGTGCCGCGACCGGCACAAGGCGTATTGGTGTTCCGTGTTGAAGGACGGAATTTCGACACCGATATCTTGATTATTGAAGGCGTGGATTTGAAGTAATTATTTCATTCTTTTCCACCTTGCTCCACCAAATACCTCAAATCGTCGATAGTCATGGCGCGGCTGACGTTGCTGTCGTTGAGCAGAGAGTCGGCGAGGTCACGCTTGGTCTGTTATATTTCTTGCAAAATTAAGGTTTTCCCCCCACTTTTTCTTTCCCAATCCAAATTATTCCTATCTTTGCCCCGAATTGGTTCGCCAGTTCGTGACATTTTGAATATTAGAAGCGTTATTGCTTCCTTGTACTTGTAAATCTGGGAAATTTACGAGAAGTTATAAAGGAGGTTCGATAACGGTTCACGCTTTAGCGTGGGCTGTTTTCTTATCCTTTTATTCAGGTAATTCCTAGGACCTTCATCTGCGATGTGAATAATAAGCAGCGCACGCTTATTTTGTTTGGTGTTGAATAATACAAATAACTGAATACTAACTAATTAAAAATCAAACAAGAGATGAAAAGATTAAGAATGAAGTCGTATGAGACTCCCCATGTGGAGGTCATCGAAATCGAGAGCCAGGGCGCGTTTTGCACCTCTGCGGATGGCAGTCCCCTTGGTGGCACCGAAACCATGAACCAGACCCATGTCAACTGGCCTTAAAACCTTTGCCTTATGAAAAAGAGTTTACTTCTTATCGTGCTGGCGGGCATGATGACGTTTGCCGCGTGCAAAAAGGACAAGGAAAGCCAGGGCGAGGCCAAGTTCACCGCAACCATCGAGCACCAAGGCGGCAAAACCAGCTTCGACCCCAACAACGGACACATCAACTGGACGGCAGGCGACCAGATTGTCATCGCCAACGACAACAACGAGACTGCGGTCTTCACATTGCAGTCGGGCGAAGGCACTACGGAAGGCGGCTTCGGCACCTCGGGTGAGTTCAACACGGTTGGACCTTTCATTGCGGCTTATCCTTCAACAGCTGAGATTGAGGGCGATGTGGTAACCTTTAACCTTCCCGACACGCAAGCCATCGGCGAGACGGGCACCTTCGCCAACGGAGCCAACCCGATGATAGCCTACAGCGACGACAAGACCCTGCAGTTCAAGAACCTGTGCGGAGGTTTGGGCATCCGCCTGAAAGGTGTCGGTACCCATGTGTCGGCGGTTCGCATCACCTCGAAGAACACCACTGAAAAGTTGTGGGGTGCTTACGAAGTGAGCAACTGCGCCGCCACCGAACCCACGCTGACCGTAGCCTCTAGCAACCAAGGCTCGAATGTCATCACCATAACCTGCGACGTAACCTTGACCACGGCGGCCAAGACCTTCATCGTGATGCTGCCTCCTGGCACCTTGGCCAACGGCTTCGAGATGGAAGTGCTTGACGGCGAGCAGGTGTTGGCCACCAAGGAGACGACAAGCAACGTCGGCCTCATCGTGCGCAACTCGCTGACCATCTTCAACGACATCCTCATTGACATGGAGTTTGACGGCAATGTGGAGATTCCTGCGGGAATGAGCGGCTCGGATATTATTGTGACCAACTTCGGCGAGGATGCCATCCCTGATGACAATGGCGACTTTTTCATCGGATACAGCAAAATGCTGACCGCGATAAACGCGACAAACAATGAAATCATCTACATGTCAGTCCTTTCGGTTGACTATGAAATTGCCAAGGGAGAAAGCCAGTTGCAGAGCTATGATTTGAACGCAAAGGAAACTGCGTTGTATTATGCCCTCACCATGATTCCGTTTGGATTGTACCAAACCAAGGATGAAACATTCCAATCTATCAAGGATGTCCTCTACGACCTCGACTGCGTACAAGCATTGGAGACCGCCATTGCGCAGTCGGTCAACCAGAATGGATATTTGCGGGCTGAAGACATCGGCGACGAATTAAACACGGTATGGAACTATCTGAGGGATGAATTGCTGGCGCCGTTCCTTGACAAGCAATCATCGGATTCGGGGAGTAACGAGGGCCACATTGTGCTGAAAAAAGACGGGACTTCGCGTCTCGAACAGCCTCAAATCCAAAACAACGGCAGATACAGTGGCATCCGACTCGACATTGAAAGTGCGAACTTTAATGAGTCTTCAAATACTT
>JAEEGJ010010763.1_pt1 | contig 23606 bp, 20 predicted proteins | sample 8958761 | NCBI WGS metagenome assembly JAEEGJ01 (sample SAMN16246546, study PRJNA631951) | gut metagenome | biome: gut microbiome; feature: rumen; material: RS-attached | host: Bos | place: Iran: Karaj | collected 2018-10 | reverse complement strand
GTTGATTTCTTTATCGTAGGGTTGGGCCTCCGGCAGCCGGGCCGGAATGCCGGCAAGAATCTCTTCCTGGAAGGTCATAGTTCTATGTGGTTATTTACAGCTTCTAATACTTGCTTTTCCAGCTCTAGGGCCTCAGCTACAATGGCGTCGGCACGGGCCAGCAGGGGCTGGGCGGGGGCTTTGTCGTTGAGCCCGGCGCAGTTGATGCGCACGTTGAGGCGGGCTCCCTGGATACCGGCTACGGCGGCCAGGGCGGCTACGCCGGCATCGGAGGCCGAAGCCGGATTGCCCTTCTGTGCCATCTCGAGTGCCAGGGGCAGGGCCTTGAGGGCGGCCTCCATAGTGCGGAGCGGCACCTGGGCGGCATAGAGCGTGGCGGCTTCCAGCGCCGCGGCGCGGGCGGCCTTCTCCTCGTCCGTGCCCTTGGGCATAGAGAAGCAGTCCATAATGCGGTTGAAGGCGGCCGTGTCTTCGTCTATGAGGGCCAGCAGTTCGTTAACCAGTTGCTGGCCTTCTTCGGCCACGTTGGAGAACTCTTTCCAGCGCTCATCCCAGCCGCGCTTGTGGGCGCTCAGGTTGGCAACCATAGTGGCCAGGGCGGCGCCAAAGGCACCCATACAGGCCGAAACGGACCCGCCGCCGGGGGCTGCGCTTTCGCTGGCCGTCTCGCGGGTGAAGCCTTCCACCGTCATCTGGGCCAGGCCTTTCTTCTCTCCTTCAATGAGGTATTCGATGACCTTCTCCTTGGGGTTGAAGGGCTTGAGGTCGTCCAGCGACATAGAGCGGACGGCCATCTTTACTATTTCTTCTTCGCTGATTCCCAGCGAGCGCTGCTGTTTTTCCAGATAGAAGCGGCCGGCTTCCAGGAGCACGCGGCGGGGCACCAGGCCCACAATCTCGGCCCCGGTAACGCGCAGGCCGCGGGCGGCTGCGGCGCGGGACACTTCTTCAAAGGCCACGTGCAGGGGAGTGGCGTCAATATCCGTGATGTTCATAGACACCTGGGCTATGCCGTATTCATCTATGTACCAGCCAATGGCCTTGCAGCCCTTGAGAGTGCCGGGAATCCAGATCTGGTTGCCCTGGGCGTCTTTAAGGAGCTTACCGGTGAGGGAGCCTCCTTCGCGGGCTTTTCGGCCTTTCTCTCTTACGTCAAAGGCAACGGCCATAGCACGGCGGGTGCTGGTGGTGTTGAGGTTGAAGTTGACGGCCACCAGGAAACCGCGGGCGCCCACATTGGAGGCACCGGCCTTCTGGGCCACGAGGTCCCACTTGCCGCCGAAGTCCGGCTTGCGGGCCGGGTCTGCCATCTTTTCCGGCAGGGCTTCGTACTCTCCCTCGCGGCACACGGCCAGGTTCTTGCGCTCCGGCTTGAAGGCGGCGGCTTCGTAGCAGTAGCAGGGGATGCCCAGCTCCTTGTACATACGCTCTGCCAGCTGACGGGCCAGGGCGGCGCATTCCTCCAAAGTAATTCCGGCTACGGGAATGAGGGGCAGCACGTCCGTGGCGCCGCTGCGGGGATGAGCCCCGTGATGCTGGCGCATATCAATGAGCTCCTGGGCCTTGGCGGCGCCGCGGAAGGCGGCTTCGCACACCGGGGCGGGCTCTCCCACAAAGGTGACCACCGTGCGGTTGGTGGCCTCTCCGGGGTCCACGTCCAGTACCTGAACGCCTTCTACGGTGCGGATGGCGGCCACAATGGCGTCAATAACGGCCTTGTCGCGCCCTTCGCTATAATTGGGTACACATTCGATGAGTTGTGTCATTGGATTGTAGTTTTAATGTGACCTTAAAGTTAGCAATTCTTGGCGACGAAAAGAAGACTTTGTCCATTTTCTTATTAAATTAGCGGTGAAAAAACGAACCCTTATGAAAAAGCTGGTAACCTTTCTCCTTCTGTTAGTAACGCTGGGCCTGCAAGGCCAGGTAAGAGAACCCATCTGGCCCAAAGGCAAGATGCCCCATCCCCAGGCGCATCAGATAGCCGCAATGACCGACGAGGTCAAGACCCCCAATTTCAAGGCCGACAAGCACCGTACGGCCTATCTGGAGTGGTTTGAAGCCCCCGATCCGGCGGTAAAGAAGGACATTTGTATGATTCTCATCTCCGGCGGTTCCTACCAGAACTGCTGCGATGTGGGCCTTATCAAGGACTGGAACAAGAAACTAACGGCTATGGGCATCCAGTGCGTCAACTTTGTGTACCGCACCCCCAGGCCCGAAGGCCTTCCCATTTACCAGTCGGCCTGGGAAGACGGACAGCGGGCCGTGCGCCTGGTCCGAAGCCAGGCTGCCAAGCGGGGTTACAATCCGGAGAAAATTGGTGTCATCTCTATGTCGGCCGGGTCGCACCTGGCGCTGCTGCTGGCCACCAGTTCCCAGACTTCGGCCTATACTCCCATTGATGCGCTGGATACGGTTTCCTGCCACGTGAACTGGGGTATTCTGAATGCTCCGGCCTATGCCACAACGGATGCCGAGGACGGTACGCCTGCCACGCGGGACGGCTATGGACCGGACGTGCAGCTGAGCTCCGTCTTTAAGTTTGACAGCAAGACCTGCCCCCTGAGCCTGCATCACGGCGGCACTGACATTTATTCCCCCAACGGCTCCACGCTGGTGTACCGTGAGCTAAGAAAGCGCGGCATTCCGGCCGAGCTGCACCTCTATCCGGGCAAGGGACACGGCGCCTACGGCTTTGACCGCGGCGTAGAGTTTATGCGCCAGATGGGCTATCTGGGCCCCCTGGAACCCGAAGAGGATATTATGGAACGCTTTGCCAGCGACGCAGACCGGGCCGACTATATAAAGGAAGAGATTTGGCCGGAGGGAAAGATTCCTAACTGGCAGGAGCAGCAGTGCATCCCTTATATTGAATGGCACATTCCCGCCGTTCAGCGCTCCAAAGCCATCCAGATTATCTATTCCGGTGGATCCTATATGGGCAATAGCCCTAAGAGTTTTGAAGTGGCTCCGGTACGCCGTATGCTCAATGCTATGGGTATCACCGTGGTTACTATGAAATACCGTACCCCTCGTCCCGAGGGCCTGGCCAAGCACACCACAGCCTGGCAGGATCTCCAGCGGGCCATCCGCATCGTACGCAGCGAGGCCGCAGAGAGAGGCCTGGATCCGGGCCGAATTGGTATTATGGGAGCTTCGGCCGGCGGCCATCTGACTATGATGGGCGTCACTTCTTCGCGCCACCAGTCTTATCGGCCCATTGATGACAAAGACAAGCTCTCCTGCAAGGTGCAGTGGGGGATTGGCATCTATCCGGCCTACCTCCTGACGGACGGCCTGGATGCCCACAATACCACCGGCGGAAACGACGATTCCGCCGTGCTGGCTCCGGAATTCTCCTTTGATTTGGATACGGCTCCCATGCTGTTCATCCACGGAGACGCCGACGGCTGGGCCGCTATGAACTCTGTGAAGGCCTGGGAAAAGATGCGGGCCATAGGTGTACAGTGCGAACTGCACACCCTGGCCACGCGTGAACATTGTTTCATGACTTCGGCCGCTCCCGGTACCGGATCCTATACCTGGATGGACCGGATAGCCGAATTCCTGCAACCGTATCTATAATTGAGGATGCTCCTCAATGATCTTGTCCGTGTAGGCTCTGAAATCGCTCCAGCGATAGAAGTTGCCCTGTACGGGTTTGAGATTGGGTAAGGTGGCGTCGTTCTCGTTGAGCACAACCTTGAAGAGGATATCGTTCTGCTTGTTCTTGTAGAAGACAAACAGGATGGTACCCGCCATAGGGATGTTGTAGTTCTGGAACCAGTATTTGGCCTCTTCGGGGGTGTCCGGAATCACGCCCATATTGTTGACGTTGAGGAGCGTGACCAGGCCTTCCAGGATGTAGTCGTGACCAAAGCGCAGGTGAGCGGCGCGGTTGGGGTCGTTGAAAGAGGCTTCGGCCTTTTCAATGATGTCCTTGAGCAGGGGAATCATTCCGTAGCGGGCTGTGATGTCGCTGTAGAAAGAGTAGTAGTTGGCGGCTTCCCATACTTTCACAATCTCGTCCTGGGGGATGAGGTCGTCAAAGAGGGGTTCCTTCACGTAGTTGTGATAGCCGCTGAGCAGTTCCCACAGCTCGTCCATAAAATCTTCTCCGTTCTCCATCTCTTCCAGGAAGCTGTAGTCTGTGAACAGCTTTTTCAGGATGCCGTCGTAGTTGACGGTGCGCTGGAAGAAGGAGGATACGCTCTCTATCTGGGGCTCATCGTCCTGGCCTTTGAACTTCTTGCGGATAGATCTGGGGGCGCTGGGTGGGGCAATGATGCCCATACCCATATGGTCCGACTGCATTCTGATCTGCAGCTTGGGATTGCCGCTCATAAGGCCGGTGTTGAAGGCGCCCATACTTACGATGCAGCGCTGACCGGTGGAGGAGAGGGCGTCCACTTTCTTTCGGCCCTTAAAGACCTGGGGGAACTGTTCGTACACGAAGGTGCCAATGGCCAGGTGCTGGTCGTAGCCCAGGGGTACGAGGTCTCCGGTGTTGATGTAGGGCACTTCCCAGAATTCCATATACTTCCTGGCGAATTCCTTCCCGTAAGGCGTGAGAACGTCTTTTTCTTCCGCTTTTTTAAAGACGTCGCGGATGAGGGTGTACGTGTCGTCGTTCCAGGCATAGCGGGAACCGTGGCGGCCGTAGTGGCTGATATAGAAAGGCTTATAGCCGCCGGGGGCTTTGGAAAGGGTTCCAAATTCGTCCAGGCGGTGCGGGCCTTCCATGCCGTATGCCTTTCTGACATCGGCCTTTACCTTTTCCACTACATCGTATTGCTGAGCTTGCAATAGCACGCAGGAGAGGATTCCTGCAAAGAGAGTCATTAGTCTTTTCATACTTCAAGGTTCATAGCTCAAAGTTAGTGAATCCTGTAAAATTTTCCAAAATACCAAATCTTGGCAAGCCTTGCCAAAATTGTGTTTTTCCTTCCGGGGCGCCGTATCTTGCCAAAAAAAAGAACTATGGCAACTTTTAACGATTACCTCTTCCCTCTTAACGAGGCCCACGTCCGTCTAAGTTACGACGGAGAATCCATCCACATTGACGGCCTGCCGGAAGGCCCGGACACCCTCATCCTCCCGGAACTGTATCACCGCGGCATCCGGGCCGTGTACAACCTTCTGGAAAGTATGGCCCCCCAGATCAGCTGCATCAGCATCTCGGGCATCTGGTTCTCCCAGCAGCCGTCCGCTCCCTTCGAGGCCTTTGACATTTGGCTCCAGCAGCAGGACGAAGGCTTCTATCTGCCCATGGCCACATCGGCCTCTCTCTTCCGCGAAAACGGAATCCCTTATTACCACAAACCTTTAATCTAGCGCATTATGAGTAGAAAACACAAGCACGCCAGACGGACGGGCTGGCCCCGGGAATTCACCCTGACAGACCTGGTTTTCCAGGAAGTGACGGTGGTTGTCTTTGACGGCGGAATCCTGATTCTCCGGTAAGTGGATCCCGGCCCTTGGACTGACAGAATGGCAGACCAGCTATGCTGGCAGGCATTTTGATAGGAAGAGGGCCGAAAGATCCATTGAATATGTCAGACAAGAAGAAAAAGAATATAGAGGAGGCACCCGACGGCAAGAAGCTGGCGGCACTGGAAGCCCGCATCGAGGGCCTGAACGAGCAGTTGGAAGAGGCTGGCAAGAAGGCCGAAGAAGCAGAGAAGCAGGCGGCTGACGCCAAGGCAGACTATCTGCGCCTGATGGCGGAGTTTGACACCTTCCGCCGCCGGACGGCAGAAGAGAAGCTGGCCCTGGTGGGTTCCGCTGCCTCAGATACCATCAAGGGCATCCTCCCCATCCTGGACGACTGTGAGATAGCTCTCGCCAACCTGGAAAAGAGCACGGACAGCGAGGCGGCCAAGGAAGGCACGCAGATGATCTTTGGCAAACTCACCGCCTATCTCAAGGGCAAGGGCCTGGAGAGAATAGACGCCAAGGGCAAGGATTTCGACACCGAGCTTCACGAAGCCGTAACCACTTTCCCCGCCCCGTCGGAAGACCTCAAGGGCAAGGTGATAGATGTGGTACAAACCGGATACACCCTGGGAGACAAAGTGCTCCGTTATGCTAAAGTAGTTGTAGGAGCGTAAGTTATGGCAAACAAAAGAGATTACTACGAGGTTCTGGGAGTAGACAAGAAAGCCTCCGCAGACGAGATTAAGAGCGCCTACCGCAAGTTGGCGCTCAAATGGCATCCGGACCGTTGGGTAAACGGAACGGACGCAGAGAAGAAAACGGCCGAAGAAAACTTCAAGGAAGCGGCCGAGGCCTACTCCATCCTGAGCGACCCCGACAAGAGAGCCAAGTACGACCAGTTTGGTTTTGCCGCCGAGCAAATGGGCGGCGGAGCCGGAGGCTTTGACTTTGGCGGAATGGATATCAACGACTTCCTCCGCAATATCTTCGGCGGAAGTTTCGGCTTTGACTTTGGCGGCTTTGGCGGTTCCGGTTTCGGCGGCTTTGGCGGCGGAGCTGAGGCCGGTCCCCGCGTAGCCCGCGGCCGCGATATCCGAACCAGCGTCAAGCTCACCCTGGAAGAAATTGCCAACGGCTGCGAAAAAGAGATTTCTCTGGAGCGCGCCCGTCCCTGCCCGGACTGCGGCGGCAAGGGTGCCAGGAGCGAATCCGACATCAAGACCTGCCCCACCTGTAACGGTCAGGGCCGTGTGCGTCAGCAGACGCGCGGTCTGTTTGGCGGCATAGGCTACACCATTGGCGTATGCCCCCAGTGCCAGGGAGAAGGAAAGATCATCACCAACCCCTGCCGCCGTTGCAACGGCACCGGTCTGGAGCGCAAGCGGGAAATGGTGCGTGTGCGCATCCCCGCCGGAGTAGAGGACGGTATGCAAATCACCATCCGCGGTGAGGGTCACTCCGCTCCCCACGGCGGCACCAACGGAGACCTCCTGCTGGTAATCAACGAGATTCAGCACCCGCAGCTGCAGAGAGAGGGCAACAACCTCTTCTATACCCGTATCATCTCCGTGATGGATGCCATGCTGGGTTGCGAGGTTTCGGTTCCTTGCCTGGACGGCAGCTATAAAGTAAAGGTAGAACCCGGTACCCAGAGCGGTACGGTGGTCAAACTGCGCGGAAAGGGCCTTCCCAGCGTGCAGGGCTATGGCCGCGGAACCGGAGACCTCTATGTCAAGTTCCAGGTGTGGGTGCCCCACAAACTGTCCAAGAGCGAGAAGGATACCCTTGAAAGTATGCGTTCCAGCTCCAGCTTCACTCCGGATCTTACGCGTGAAGACAAGGCCACCTTCGATAAAGTGAAAAATATTTTCTAATTTTTTGGAAAAAAGTTTTGCGGGTTACTAAAAAGATTGTATCTTTGCAGTCCCAAAAACTAACGCAACCTCTTGTCAGGAGCCAAACCGCAATGTTGCACAAAGGATTAAGAGAATTATGGATTTGATTAAGATTGCAGAGCAGGCTTTCCAGAATGAGAAAGTAGCTTCCTATCCTGAGTTCAAGGCCGGTGACACCATCACCGTTACCTACAGAATCAAGGAAGGTGATAAAGAGAGACTTCAGAAGTTCCGCGGTGTCGTGATCCAGATCAGTGGTATGGACCCGTTCACCAAGACCTTCACGGTTCGCAAGATCGCCAGTGGCGTGGGTGTTGAGAGAATCTTCCCTTACCAGTCCCCGTTCATTGACAGCATCGAGGTTAACAAGTACGGTAAGGTTCGCCGCGCCCGCATCTTCTACCTCCGCGACCTCACCGGTAAGAAGGCCCGCATCCGCGAGAAAGTCTACGTAGAGAATAAGGAGGCCTAATTGGCCAACTAACTGGCTCCATAGCTCAATTGAATAGAGCATTTGACTACGGATCAAAAGGTTACAGGTTTGAGTCCTGTTGGAGTCACTGAAAAACCCCTTTGAGAGCATCTCAGAGGGGTTTTTCATATATAAGTTCCGCGCACCAGGGAGGCCCTTTTCGTGCTCGGAAGCGAGCCGTCACTTAAGAGCTCATTACTTCCTTCACGGAGTAGTAGCTCTGGCGTGAGCCAAAGCCGGAAGATTCTGCAATTTCGGCTATGGATGCGCTGGGGTGGGCGGCGCGGTACTCGTCTGCGTATTTCAGGCGCAGGGAGTTTACATAGTGGAAGAAGCCGCCAAATTCGGTTTTGAAGATGCCGGCCACGTAGGTGCGGTTGAAACCGCAGCGGGTGGCAACGTCCTGAATGGTCAGGTGCGGGTCCAGGAAGGCCTGCTCCTGCTCTACTTCGCGCCGGATGGCGGTAGCGATGGTTTTGGCTTTGGCAGTAGAGATCTTATAAGAATACACTTGCGCCTCAGCCTTCTCCGCCGGGGCTTCCTCTTGCTCAGGGGCGCCTTTTCTGTGCGGGTGCAGGGCCGATATGAGCATCTGAACCGAGGCTACCACCGTGGCCAGCTCAACAATAGCCATCACGTTGCGGTTGTCCAGAAGGGCGGCCGTCCAAAGAAGGACAATGGTAACCATCGCGATTCTGACCATCTTCTTGGCAAAGTTCACCGGGAAATCTGTGGGGTTGGAGTATTCTTCCACATCGTACCGTTTGGCCCATTTCAGGACCACCCTTATAGCAATGATGCTGGTAATGGTCATAACAACCCCCAGGGTTAGGATGATGATATTACCCAGTATGACGCCGTCAAAGACCTTTCCTTTCAGGAGAGAGGCCAAAGGTCCGGCAGTAAGAGCTGTAAGGGCCGTTATTCCCAGAATAATGGTAGGCCGACGCCAGGTGCGCCAGTGCATAATCCCCCCGAAGTAAGAGAACAGGAGGATGGTAAGGTCGTAGAGGCTTACAGGAAGGAAATAGGCCTTCAGCAGCAGCCAGGCTCCCTCTGTTTCCGGAATAATGAGAGCCGGAATCAGAGTGAGGGACATAAGGTATATGAAGGAAGTTGCTTTTCGGCCCGGATAATAGTATAGAGGGTCCCGGTCGTAGGGCCTGCACATATGGAACCATCTAACCGCGGCTATGACAATACTGGCCATAATATACATAGCCGTTGCCATTCCCTGAAAATATGTAGCGGTTGTAAACATCGAGCAAATTTACACATTTTTTAACGGAAATTGACAAAATTAATGATTCTTGACAGCAGATTTTACGCGAATTGACAATTTTTAACTCCCTCTGTATATACCTTTGCGCCCAGTAGCTAGTTTGTATTCTTACCTTTTATTTATGGAAACAATTCAGAAGGAGTTGTATTCTTCGCCAGAGGTGTACACCATTGAATTAAAGGCCGAAGGCATTGTCTGCACCAGTAAGGAGCAGTATGATCCCACTTATTTTTAACCTTTAATAAGTAGTGTACCATGAGAAGAAGTGTTGTAATAATCTCAGCTGTTCTGGCCCTTGCTGCCTGTGCTCAGCTTGAAACTCCCGTTCAAAAGGAGGCCCCCGTTGTTTATAGCCTCAGCCTCCAGGCTTCACTGGATTCCCAAACCAAAGGTGTTACTATCGGTGGGGACGGTATGTCCGTTTCTTCCCGGTTCCAGGAAGGAGACAAGATATACCTATATAATAAGACAAAGGGAGCAATGGCCCGGAGTACCCTGGACCATTCGGCCACGCCCATTGTCCTTACCTCGTCCATGATTCAGGATGAAGGACTGTCCTGTACCCTGGCAGGGGAAGTGTCGTTCTTCCGCTGGAATCCTGGGGAAAGTAAAGGAAAAGAGAAAACGAATAGTGGGGAATGGGTGCCTGTCTCTCATGAGGACACTGATGAATACGAGCTGTATTATCAGATGAACGACGCGGATTATTCGAGTGAAGGCAACTATTATCCTGGTTTTAATTATCGTGATCAACTTGGGAGTAAGGCTTCTGCTAGCCAGCATGATTTTGCTGTGGCAACGGGGATTCAGATGAACTTGGTGATCGGGTCCTTATCGGCCCAGAATAAGGTGTCCTTCAAGAACCTGCAGTCTATCTTCCGCCAGGGGCTCCTCTTCAAGAATTCGAAAGGCGAAACGGTTACTCCTACCATTACTAAACTTTCTGTCAGTTGTTCAAAGGGAACCCTTGTGAAAGGTATTCACCCTACAGAGGTTTCCCAGTATAGTGGTGTTTACGCTATTGACATCAATAATCCTGTCATTGTAGATGGAAGCATCTATCTTTCCCTTACTTTCTGTTATCCGAATGATGAATCCAAGAATGACACTTTCACTCTGACGGCTACCGATGATAAGGGAAATGTCTACACTTGTGAAAAGAATATGCCTGCCGGCGGTTTCCAGAACGGCAAATACTATTATGGAAACTGTGAGATGACTTGGCGGGAGAAGAATAATCTGGCAGCGGTAGAGGCCAGTGACCTTGGAAGTATCATCGCTTCCAATGGAAAGATTTATGCCGATGTGGATGCCGCCAATACTGCCTCTAAGGCCGAGGCTAAGATTGTCTATGTAGGAAGCGTGGATGGTGTTTGCGAGCACGGTCTGGCTATTTCCCTGACGGATGTGTATGAGTACAATGCAACGTATGCAGAGGCTACGGGAGATTATATTATTTCCGTTTGGGCTGCCGCCCACCCGATTTCGGGAGGCACCTGGCGCCTGCCTTCGGAAAAGGATTGGCAGTATATGATGTGGGGGAGTTACTCCGCTACGCCGGGTGCAGCTCTTGTCAATGCGAATCTTTGCTCTGTTCTGGAGAACGACAAGTACTTCTGGACGAGTGATAGCGTGGATGATGGAAACGCGAAGGCCATCTATTATAAGGACAATAATGCAAGCGTTTGGTCGTTGAATAAGAGTGGTTATTATCGCGTCCGCGCCTGCTTCGCTTTTTAAGAAATTAGTAGTTATTAAATAGTTAGTTAGTATGTATTCGTCTGAAAAAGAAATGTATGAGACTCCCGCCGTGCAGGTTGTGGAGCTTGCAGCAGAAAATGCTATCTGTAGTGGAAGCGGCGGCGAAGACGCTCAAGGTAATGGTTTTTCTGGCTGGTATTAATAGTAGTATAAGTATTGAAATATGAAAAAGCTGTTTCTTTATATTCCGGTAATGATCCTTCTGGCCGTTTCCTGCGAAAAAGAAGATATGCTTCCTTCCCTTGAAGGAAACGAGCCTGCCTCCCAGGTGGAGATGGTAACTGAGACCATTTCCGGTAGCCTTGGAATTGCTACAAAGTCTACGATTTCGGATGTCGATGCATCTTTTGCCTGGACCGAGGGTGACAATGTAGCCGTTCATATCTCTAACGGAAACTACTCCTTTACCACGGATGGTGCCGCAATCGATGCGGTAGAATCTTCTAAGGCCTCCTTCACGGTTGCTTACGAGGCCGGCTATTCCCGCAATGCGTTTGCCGTATATCCTTGCACCATCGTAGCCAAGAATGCCGCCAACTATGGCCAGGAAGACCATACGCTGGATGTGACGCTCCCGGATAGCTATACGCTTGCCCAGGTGAGTGGCGAGACCTCTCCCTGCCCGATGATTTCCACCGATGAGGCTGGTACAAGCTGGAATTTCTTCCAGCTGTGCGGATTGATGCGTCTCACGGTGGACAGCGTTCCTGCAACTGCCAAGCGATTGGAATTTGATTTCAATGGCAAGAAGGTTTGTGGTGATTTCTCCATCGCTTCTCCTGTAGTTCCTGGTACTTCTGCCATTGAGACTTCGGCCGATGATGCTCATGATGTGATCACCATCACCAAGGATGGTTCGGATGCGGTGTTTGGTGTGACCAGCCTGACGCTGAACATTCCTATGCCTATCCCTACTCTTAACGAAGGCTATTCTAAAGTCACCGTTTATGCGTATGATGCCGTTTCCGGTGGAAATCTTCTTTCCTTTAGTGATGTGGCATTCTCCTATTCGGCTAGCGAAATAAGGGCCTACAAGAGAGCTGCATCGCTGCCCAATGAGAGTACTTATACCTTCACCTTTAAGGATAAAGATACGCAAAGCAACTTGAGCGGTCTCCGATTCGTTCGTATCTTCTCTACTAAAAACAAACTGTATAACGGTGCTACCACTTTCGGCCCTTATACTGTTTCCAGTGCCAATGAAACTGCCGATATGGACAATCCTGTTAAACCTGCGCTTAGATTTGCCGCCAACGAAGGCGACCAGCTGGTTTTCCAGGTAATTGATGCTAGCGGAAAGGTCTATTCCGGCTTTTACGATGTCCCTGCCGGCTGCTCTGCAGCGGGTGATTATGACCTGACGGTGGATGTGAAAGCCTATACCTTTACTGTAGCCTCCGGCAAAAAGGTATATTTCTCGCCCGGCGATCTGGGTGTAGATGGTAGCGTTTACTCCTTTACTATGCCCTTTGAAACGTGGGGATGGAAAAGTACTAATATTAATGCTACAAAGCGCGTATGGTTTAATTACAGTGAATTGTCTTCGGGCCACTCTATTTATGGTGTTACCTGGAGGAATCCACAAGCTTTAACAACAAGCACGTCAAGTCCTACACCTCAGGAGTGGGATAGAATAATAGGACGTACGAATATGAATAGTGGCGTTAGTGCTTATTATAGGGCCACGGTTTCCGGTAAGGCTAATTGTCTGCTTTTACCTCCAGATGAGGCGCAGGCTACTGATATTGAAGATGATTTGAAAACAGGGAATGTAACCGACTATGCCAAGTATCTTGGAAAAGGATTTGTACTCCTGATAGGCACTGGTAGAGCACTCTATTCTTCTAATAAATTATCTTGGGGAATGGAGTCAAAAGGATTCTATTGGGCTTTGTGGAATAATATGAGTAGAAATCGAACCTATTTTTATTGGAGCGATTCCAACACTCCGTCCGTTACTTGGGCAAGCAACCAGTTCAGGATGCGTGTACGTTATGTTCGTGATGTAGAATAGTTATTTGAGGATCGTGACGGTAACCTTCAGGCGCAACCTAAAGGTTACCGTTAGTTTGTTTTTGAACCTATATCTAAACATGATATTACTATGAACTCTTTCGACAAGGTTTTTTACGAAACTCCCACGGCCATTGTCGTGGAAGTGAAGGTTGAAGGCATGATTTGCTCCAGTGAGATTGAGGCTGTAGGAGAGGGTTACATTGAGTGGGAGGACTAACTTTAAACTGCTATCGACATGAAAAAGTTATTCCTGTATATCCCGGCCATGTTACTCATTGCCGTGTCTTGCGAAAAAGAAGCAATCAACTCTTCCGATAAGGGAAATGAATCGGCCTCTGGCGTTAAGATGATTACCGAAATCGTTTCCGGTAGTCGTGGAGACGTCACCAAGGCAACGATTGGAAACACAACCCCGACTTTTGCCTGGACGGCAGGGGACAACGTGGCAGTGCACGTTTCCAACGGGGCCACCAATAAATACGTTGTAACCACCAGTGGCGCCAGCGCTTCTGCCGCCTCCGCCAAGTTTACGGTAGAATACGAGGAAGGTTACTCCCGCGACGCGTTTGCGGTGTATCCCAGCACTATCGTTTCGGCCAGCGCGACCAATTTCGGCCAGAGTGGTCATACGTTGGATGTGACCCTTCCCGGCAGTTACACCCTCGCACAGGTGAGTGGTGAGACCTCTCCCTGCCCGATGATTTCGGCCAATACTGCCGGTGACGGATGGCACTTCTACCAGCTCTGCGGTCTTCTCCGCCTCACGGTGAAAGACATCCCTGCAGCCGCCAAGCGTCTGGAAATCGACTTCGACGGCAAGCAGGTATGGGGTGATTTCTCCATTGCTTCTCCTGTTGTAGCGAGCAGTGCCGTTATCTCCACTGCTGCAGACGGTGCCCACGACATCATCACCATCACCAAGGACGGAACAGATGTAGTACTGGGCGAAACCAGTGTAGCAGTAAACATCCCGCTCCCTACCGGTACCTATAGCAAAGTCACGGTCAAGGCATATGACGCCCTCACCGGAGGCAATGCAACTCTCTCCCCGACCCAGACATTCGTTTATTCAGCTTCCAAGACGAAAGGCGTTAAGCGTACCACGACATTCCCTTCTTCCAAGACTGCCTTCCGCGGATATGAAGTCTCCACTGGCATTCTGGAAAGAAACGGCAGTGTAGACCCTGCCACCTATTCCTTGACGGCCGGAGAGATGATCCTGAGCGAAGACCCCATCAGCGGTGCCGTGTATTATTCCTTGCCTGCGGGCTGCAACCCGTTTGAACCGGCGGTAAAGTATGGCCAGAGCTCTTCTCTTAACAAATATTTTAATAAGTGGTTAGTCTTAAGAGATGAACTGGGCAGTGATAACAGTAATATCAAGGCAACGAGTGATAAACTGCCTAGCGGTTGGCAATTCCCCTCTGGTGGTAGCGATGCATCTAATTGGGGCAGAATAATTTTGGGAGCCCCGAAGTCTACCATAACGGTCAATAATGCAACTGTGGCGAATAGTGCATTTGCTTTGGTGTCCGTTACCCTTGGTTCTACGAATGCCTACTCAGTTGCTGCAAATACCTATAAGGGTATGGTCGTGCTGCGAGATGGATCTACTATACCTGCAGGATACTTAACCACTGTCGGTTTAGAGTCTAAGTATGCTGATAATCCGCTAACTGAAGTTCAATTCAATGATCTGCTTAAACTAGGTTGCCTTTTTATTCCTGTTTCGGGCTATTATTCGGATACTTTTGGGTGGCGTGACTTGAACAGCTGGTATCAGGAAGGTTATTATTGGTCAGCTACGTTAGAGTCAGCGAATTCGTATTACAACTTCCATTTTAATGACGGGGATATAGCTGTTTCAACCAGGAGTACCGATTCTGATAAACAATATAAAGTCGTCAAACTCGTGAAACCCGTAGTAGACTAAGCTACACATTTGCTTATGATAAACGGCAACCCTCAGATGATTACCTGTAGGTTGCCGTTTTTCTTTGCGTCCACCCATTACGCGTTTTGGGGCCGTAGTGTGTAGTGCCTGGCTTGCGGGAGCCACTCGTTACGCGTTTAGGGGCTGTAGTGTGTAGGGCAAGACGGTGAGGGGCGTCCCGTGTGCAAAACAGGCCCCAAACGCACACCGGAGGTGTAAAATCACGGTCCCGTGTGCGAAATGGGGGGTAAACGCACACCGGAAGCCCAGAATGGGGGAGACCCGGGTCAAAGCCCGGAATGAGGGGCCGGGAGAAGGTTACCGCGCTTTGGTAACAATGGCGGTCATGCCGGGCATGAGGTGCGGATGGGGCTGGAGGTTGGCCTCCAGTCGCACCATTCCGTTTTTCTCCACCACGGGGCTGATGGCCGAGATGCTGGCCTCGTGGGCCTCGGAGGGATAGGCAACGCTGTAGACCAGGATCTTGGTGCCGGGCTCAAACTTCTGGAGCTCGTTTTCCAGCACGTCAAAACAGACCTTCAGGTGTTCGGTGTCCACAATGTAGAAGAGCGGAACGCCGGGGGTGGCTGCGCTGTAAAGGGTGGCGTCTATGCGGCTCACGGCACCCGTGAGGGGAGCGGTGATGGTGCAGTAGGTGAGCTCGTGCTCCAGTTGCTCCAGGGAGGCCTTGGCGGTGTTGTAGCCGCTGTTTACGCGGGCTTGGCGCTTGAGGTCTTCGGGGGCCGAATCCAGGTTGCCCCGCTTGTAGCCCTGGCCCATCAGGATGGCCTGGGCTTCATAATCGGCCTTTTCCAGTTCGGCCTTGTTGCGGTTGATGCGGTCCTTGAGGACATCCTGGCTCAGACGCACCACCACTTCTCCTTTGCGTACGCGCTGACCCAGTTCAATGTCAAAGCTTACAATCTGCTCTGCAATGCGGCTGTAGACGGGGACTTCGGTGATGGCCTCGATGGTTCCCTTGCTGGAGAAGCCTTCGGACTCTATGGTGCGCTGAAGGTTCTGCTCCGGAGCGGCGGCGGGCTGCTCTGCGGGTACGGCCTGGGGCTCCGCCACCGGGGCCGAATTGCGGCTGTGGCAGGCGCTGAAGGCCAGAACAAGGGTAAGGAAGGTAAGAGACCTATTCATACTGCGTAAGGGTTAAGAAGTGGTAATAGGTGGTCCAGTATTTGGCCAGCGCCGTGAGGTGCTGGTTGTAGGCGTTGTCCCGGCGGCTCTGGGCCAGGGAATATGTGTTGATGTCGCAGAGGCCGTTGGCGTAGTTCTCGGCCGTGAGTTCAAAGACGTCGTCGGCCAGGGCTACCGCCTCGGCGGTGTGGGAAAGCATCTGCTCGTGGGAGCGGAGGTTGTCCAGCGTGGTGAGCACGTCTTCGGTGAGGGCGCGCTCCTCTTCCCGCAGGACCTGTTCTTCGCGGGCCTTCCAGGCGGTGGCGGCGGCGTGGCCCTTCTTGGCGGCACCGTGATCCAGGATGGGCACGCTCAGGGTAACGGCCCCTACCATATAGAAGGTGGGATCCTTAAACGCCCCAAAGAAAGTGCTGCCAAGCTGCTGCATACCCATATTGAGGTCTACGCCCACTTTGACGCCGCCCTCTTTGCGCACCTTCTCCTGCTGCTGGCGGGCCTGGGTAATGGCCACCTGCTGCTGCAGAAGGGCAGGACTGTTGGCCCGGGCCAGTTCCAGGGCATCCTCGTCCGAAAGATAGACGGGCCTCGTCTCGCTGGGAACGGAAAGGCGGGCAGGAAGGGCCGAAGCATCGGCCCTCAGATAAGACAGCAGGGACTCTCTGGCCAGTTGTTCCTCGTTGCGGGCGCTCTGAAGGGCGTTGTCGGCGTTGAGGCGCTGGAGTTCCAGGGAGCGGAGTTCGGCCAGGGTTACCATAGCAATACTGGCTTTCTCCTTGGCAATGGCGTAGAGGGTATCGGCCGTCTGCTTGTTGCGCTCGCACATATCCAGCAGACCCTGGGCGCAGGCCAGGCGGAAGTAGCGGACCGTTGTTTCCTCGGCTATGAGGTGCAGGTTGTAGCTCAGCTGTTTGCGGGCGGCCTCCAGGCGCTGGTCTTCCACGGCTTTCTCCCAGCGGTAGGGATTGTAGCCCAGGAGCGACTGCTGGTAACCCAGCAGAAGGGGGGTGGCCACGAATTCCCGCGGCAGGCCGCGCTGGTCCCGGGAGAAGTACTCGCTCCAGAGGGCCTGTGAGCCCACATAGGCTTCTCCGCCCAGCCCCAGCACCTTCTGGGTCATTTGCAATTGGGCCACGGTAGAGAAGCGGTCAAAGTTACGGATGTAAATGTAATTACGGCCGGTTTCGGCAATCATCCGCTGGTAGTTGGGAACCAGCTTGAGCTCCAGCTGGGGCTTTCTCAGGGCCTGGAACTGGCCGTAACGCTGCTGGTAGTACTCGTACTCATAACGGCTCTGGAAGGCCCGGACGGTGCTGTCCTGGGCCAGCTGGATAAGCTGCTCCAGGCTCTGGGCGCGGGCCGCGAGCGGAAGGACGCAGAGGATGACTAACAGGAACTTTCTCATACCGTCTGCCGTTTAATGATTTCACTGAAATAACCGCCCTTGGCCATGAGCTCATCGTACGTTCCGTCTTCGGCCACCTTGCCGCCGGCCAGGACAATGATGCGGTTGCACTGGCGGATGGTGCTCATACGGTGCGCAATGGTGATGCGGGTGCATTTGAGGTTGGCCAGGTTCTCCGCAATGACGTGCTGGCTAATGTTATCCAGGGCCGAAGTAGCTTCGTCCAGGAAGATGATGCGGGGCTTGCGGATGAGGGCGCGGGCCATCAGGATGCGCTGTTTCTGGCCGCCGGAAACGCCGGAACCGTCTGCGGTGATGGGCGTATCCAGGCCCTGTGGGAGTCCCTGGATATCCTTGTCCAGGGATGCCTGGCGGGCGGCTTCCCAGACCTCATCGTCGGAGAATTCTTCGTTGCCAAAGAGGATGTTTTCCCGGATGGTCCCCTCTACCAGCTGGCCGTCCTGCAGGCAGATGCTCACGCAGTAGCGGCGGAGGCTGGGTTTGTTGATGTCATCCAGGTTGTGCTCGTCGTAGAAGATGGAGCCGCTTTCGGCCTTTTCGAAGCCCAGCATCAGGCGCACGAGGGTGGATTTGCCGCAGCCGGAGGGGCCCACGAAGGCCACGTAATCTCCGGGATTGATGTGCAGATCCAGCCCGTCAAAGATGTAAGGCATATCTTCCGAGTAGCGGAACTTGAGGCCGCGGATGTCAATGCTGCCGCTCACTCTGCGCAGCAGCACGTCTCCGGTCTCGCTCTCGGAGGTGGTTTCCAGGATGGGGGAGCAGAGCCGGAGTTCCGGTCCCAGCACCGCCACGTCCTTGGTAATTCTCTCAAACTCTTCCACGGCACGGGTGGCAATGGTGAGTACGCTGCAGTAGGCAATGTAGTCCGACAGACCCAGGCCGAAGTGCCAGGCCGCCAGCATAGTGACCAGCAGGGGAACCAGGCGGAAGTTGTAGCTCAGGGAGTTGCCAATGCTGAACATAGCCGGGTAGCGGCTGCCGTTGGGCTCGGAGGGCTCGTAGGCCACCGCCCAGTGGCGGAAGGCCCGGATTTCGGCCCCGTTGGTGCGGATCTTCTGGGCGCCGGACACCAGGTTGTAGATGACGCCGGTGAGTTTGGAGCCGGCGGCGTTGGCGCTGTTCTGCACGTTCTTTCTGAAGTAGTACACGCTGTAGATGCACAGCAGGTACAGGGCAATGACCAGGATGCCCGTCCACAGGAGCGGTCCGCCGTACGTGAAGAACTGGATAAACATCACGGCCGTGAACAGCAGCGAAAGGATGGTGGAGAGCATATCTTCCGTGAGCTTGGTGAACAGTCTCACCACAGACAGGACACGGTTGGACAGGTCACCGGGCGCATACTGCTTGAAGAAGGTGGTGGGCAGCATCAGGAGACGGGCCATCAGGGGAGCCTGCATAGCGTACTCCGTCTTGTCTTTCATTCTCACCACCAGGTAGTTGCGGGACAGCTGAACGGTTACCAGACCGGCCGCTGCGCTAAACAGCAGCACGGCAATGGGCGTGAGCTGGGAGGCGTCTCCCGAAGGAATTACCTCGTTGAACAGCAGCTTGCAGATATAAGGGGTAACCATAGTGAGCAGCACCACGCCCAGGCAGGCCAGCAGGCCGCAAACATAGTCATAGGGGTTGAGCTGCCGCAGGGCAAACCACAGGAAGGAAGTGACGGTGAGTTTGCCGCCGGGCAGGGGATAGCAAAGGGTGAAAGCCTCCTTCTTGAGAAGCTGGCTTTCTTTACGGGCCGAACAGCGCTTTCCCGAAGCGGGGTCAATGAAAGTATAGTCGGCAAAGCCGGGGGTGAGGATGACGGGCCTGTCTTCCTGGGCCGTGAAGGCCAGGAGCTTGCCCGAGGAACGCGACCACCAATGGCCCTCCAGCTCTATCTGGTTAAAGAAAATCTGGTTTTTGTAGAGGAGGGTCTCCAGTTCGTTAAGGTCTGAGGGAATCTCCTTCTGACGGGTCAGTTTCTGCCACATCTTGCGGTCAATCATTCCGCGGAAGATATCGGCGGTCTGATTCAGGGCCTGACGGTCACCCTCTATTCGCTGCACCAGCTGCTCAAAGAAAGGATTATTCATACATCAGGCATATTTAAGGAGTTCACTGTACAGACCTTCCTGCCGGGCCAGCTCGTCGTGCGTGCCCTGCTGCAGCAGATGGCCTTTTTCCATCACATAGATGCAGTCGCAGTCGCGGATGGTGCTCAGGCGGTGGGCAATGAGCACCAGCGTGATGCCCAGGTTGCTGATATGCTGCATCACCAGTTCTTCCGTCTTGGGATCCAGGGCCGAAGTTCCCTCGTCCATAATGAGGATGGAAGGGTCTTTGGCCAGGGCGGTGGCAATCTCAATGCGCTGGCGCTGGCCGCCGCTGAAATTCTTTCCGTTCTCCGTAAGGAGGGAATGGTAGGCTCCCGGACGGGCTGCTATGTCGTCGTGGATTTGGGCGTCGTGTGCGGCCATCACCATAGAGAAGTCCTCGATGGAACTGTCCCACATCTTGATGTTGTCTGCTATGGGACCTTCAAAGAGGGTGATGTCCTGGTTGACCACCGACAGGGAGTTGTTCTTGAGGGCGCGGTCCAGCTGCGCCACGGGGATGCCGTCCAGCAGCACCTCTCCTTCCCACGGCTCGTACAGGCCGGAGATGAGCTTGGCTATGGTGCTCTTTCCGCAGCCGGAGAAACCCACGAAGGCCACCCGCTCTCCGGGGTTGATCTTGAGGGAGAAGTTCTTGAGGATGGGCGGGTTGTTGCGGTCGTAGCCAAAGGTCACATTGCGCAGCTCTACCTCTCCCCTCAGCTTGGGACGGTCCGGCAGGACGTCTGCGTCCGAGAGGGTGAGGGGATTGCCCTTGGCGGCTTCTTCTTCCACTTCTTCCAGACGCTCCATAGCCGCGTGGGAGCGGTAAATCTCCTGCGTGGAGCTTACCACCGAGTTGATGGGGAAGGTGATGCTGGTTGCCAGGGCCTGGGAGGCCAGCAGCATACCGGGCGTGAGCTCACCCTGCAGGATATACCAGGCGCCCAGGCACAGGATGAGGGCGTTGCACATATTAAGCACCAGCAGGGGCAGGGAGCCGATGCTCATAGTGCCAGTGGTTGTGCGAACGCGGGCGTTGAGGGCTTTGGTATAGGTTCTCTGCCATTTGGCAAAGAAGATTCTTTCTCCGCCGGTGGACTTGATGGTTTCAATATTCTTGATGCCCGTCATAGTTACGCCTTGCAGGCGGGCGTCCGTTTCTTCCGAACCCTTGGCTCTCTTCTTGATGCTTCTGGAGGTTGTGCGCATCACAATCACCAGCAGAATCATAGAAAGCAGCACCACCAGGCCTAGTTTCCAGCTGTACATAACCAGCAGCCAGGCGCAGACGATGGGTCTGAGGACCAGGACCAGGGCATAGGAGAAATGGTCCATAGCGGCCCCGATGTTCTTGATGCTGGAATAGCGGGCCACCAGTTCACCGGCCGAAAAACGGTCTATGGAACTCATAGGCAGCTGCAGCAGGTTGAGCACATACCGGGAAGAGGAGTTGATGCCCAGTTTGGCAAACTCCCTTCTGCGCAGGGGATTGAGCAGCAGCCAGATGGTGAGCTCCAGCACAAACAGCAGGGCGTAGAAAATCATCAGGGGCGAGAACCACTCGGGGTTCTTCTGCGTGATGATATTATCCGTGTATACCTGTTGGAAGAAAGGCGGCAGCAGGTAAGAGGCCATATCTCCAATCAGGAGCAGGAAGGTAACTATGAAGAAACCCTGGCAGCCCCGGTTGAAGCGGCGGATGAGCGTTGCGGTGGACGCCGAACCCTTATGGGTGGATTTACTCATTCGGCCCTGAGTTTTATGGCGCGGAACCAGGTTCTGGCCCCTTCAAACAGATACTGGAACATACTGCGGCGGCGCGTCTCGCTAAGGACGGAGCAGTAAGTGCCCACGTTCATGCTAACATCATCGGGCTGGCCGAAGGACCAGTCGTACAGGGTGGGGTTCTGCTCCGAGCGCATCAGCTCTATATTGACTTGATACATCATATGCCCGGACTCCAGCAGGCGGCTGGCCATCTCCTCGTTCTTGAGGGTCTGGCGCACTTCATTGGCCGATACGGGGTAGCGGTCTATACGCATCACGCGGCCTCTCACGTAACCAATCTCGTCTCTCTTCTCATCCTCTGGCCACACCTGGGCGCCCATCCCTTCCCGCAGGTCTCTCTGGCCGGCGTTGTCTATGTAGGCTATGAGCATTGTGCGCTGCGTCTGGGCCTCGTTGCCGCTGATGACGCTGATGATGGGTTCGAAGGCCTCGAAGGGCTCGTTGTCTACTTTGGTGCTGATAACCGTTCCCTCTACCGTGCTGGTAAGGATGCTATAGCTGTTGTCTACGGAAATGAGGGCTACGGACTGGCCGCGGCTTACGTGGTCTCCGCTATGGACAAAGATGGTACGGACCATACCCCGGTTGGGCAGCGATACGTCCGAAGTACCTTCCAGCGGGAATACCACGCCGCTGTAATAGACCTTGTCTGAAACCGTTCCCAGGAATCCCCAAACAAAGAAAGCTCCTATCAGAAGAAGGGCTGTAAGAACTAACAAATAAGTGGGCAGGGCCGTGACTTTTAGGGTGCTGCCAATCTGATTGGGGGACTGTAGCTTCTTTTGGCGACTGTCCTGGGTAAAGGGGTTCTGACTAATCATATACAAACATAACAATAATAGGCTTTTAATGCAAATAAATAATTTTAAAAAATAGTGGCATAATCCGTCTAGAATGAGTATCTTTGTATGATTTAAAACACACACTGATAAAACAATGAAAGCAGTCGTAAAAACCGATTTCCAGCTTCCCGGTCAGGAGTCCAAGTACACGGGAAAAGTTCGCGATGTTTACAGCCTTAACAATGGTTACCTGGTAATGGTAGCCACCGACCGCATCTCCGCCTTTGACGTGGTGCTGCCGGAAGGCATCCCCTACAAGGGACAGGTTCTGAATCAGATTGCAGCCCAGTTCCTCGATCTTACCCAGGACATCCTTCCCAACTGGAAAGTGGCCACCGTTGACCCTATGGTTACCATTGGTTACCGTTGCGAGCCTTACAAGGTGGAAATGGTAGTCCGCGGTTACCTGGCCGGTCACGCCTGGCGTGAGTACAAGGCCGGAAACCGTACCCTCTGCGGCGTCACCCTTCCCGAGGGCCTCAAGGAGAACCAGAAACTCCCTCAGCCCATCATCACCCCCACCACCAAGGCGGCCGAAGGTCACGACGAAGACATTAGCAAAGAGGAAATCATTGCCCGCGGCATTGTCCCGGCCGATGAATACGAACAGCTTGAAAAATACACCCTGGCCCTGTTCCAGAGAGGAACGGAGATCGCTGCCAAGAAAGGCCTCATCCTGGTGGACACCAAGTACGAGTTTGGCAAGCGCAACGGCCAGATTGTCCTGATGGACGAGATTCACACCCCGGATTCTTCCCGTTATTTCTATGCCGAAGGCTACGCCGAGCGCCTGGCCAAGGGTGAGCACCAGAAGCAGCTCTCCAAGGAGTTCGTTCGCGAATGGCTTATGGCCGGCGGCTTCCAGGGCAAGGAAGGACAGAAGGTCCCCGAGATGACCCCCGAGGTAGTGAACGGAATCACCGAAAGATACATCGAGCTTTACAACAAGCTCAGCGACAAGCCCTTCGAGCGCACCGAGTGCGAGAATGTGGCCGCCCGCATTGAAAAGAACATCCTGGACTTCCTCAAAACCTGCTAAACTATGATTGAGCGTTATTCTAGAAAGGTCATGCGCGATGTATGGACCGAGGAAAACAAGTTTGGCGCCTATCTGGAAGTAGAAACCCTTTCCTGCGAAGCCTGGAGCAAGCTGGGCGTGATTCCCGCAGAGGATGTGGAGAAGATCCGTGCCAACGCCCGCTTTGAAGTAAGCCGCATCCGCGAGATTGAAGAGCAGACCCGCCACGACGTGGTGGCCTTCACCCGTGCCGTGAGCGAGAGCCTGGGAGAGGAGCGCAAGTGGGTTCACTACGGCCTCACTTCCACCGACGTGGTGGACACCGCCAACGGTTACCTGCTCAAGCAGGCCAACGCCATCCTCCGCAAAGACCTGGAGGAATTCCTGGAAGTGCTGCGCCGCCGCGCCCTGGAGTTCAAGGCAACCCCTTGCATCGGCCGCACCCACGGTATCCACGCCGACATCACTTCCTTCGGCCTTAAATGGGCCCTCTGGTTTGAAGAGATG